>UOGC01000166.1_pt1 | contig 15890 bp, 16 predicted proteins | sample 1988541 | NCBI WGS metagenome assembly UOGC01 (sample SAMEA4712194, study PRJEB27164) | hydrothermal vent metagenome | biome: marine basaltic hydrothermal vent biome; feature: marine hydrothermal vent; material: mineral | place: Pacific Ocean | collected 2011-06-14/2011-07-23 | depth 1689 m
ATAGGGCGCACCATAGTTAATTCTGCAATGCGAACCCTTAATATGGAACCTGAAATATCTGTTTTTAAATCGCGAGCGGGAACTTTTACACTGGAAGCTTATTTTGGTAAGGTGCGCATGGCCGGGTTTACGGGTACTTTAATTGCCAACCTAGAGGCGGGGAATATGTGGCTTGCCGAGGCGGAAAAAACTGCGGTTAAACGTGAGAACGCTCAAAACGGAGCGATGAAAATAATCCTGTCGTCTGTGAACTATCGCTCTGCCATGCTAATGACGATAACCGCTCTAACATATATCCCGTCGGTTAATCTTGATGCGGATATGGTAAAAGGACGTTTTGGAGAACCGGTTGAAAAAATAACTCTGAACGATAATTCAGAGCGGTGGCTCTACCCGGACAAGGGGTTGCTTGTTGCAATCAACAAAAACGGCAAAGAGGTTTTTGAGTATGTGCGCCCGGCAGACTTTGAAAAAATAGCGCAACCGTTAGCCCGTGAATAAAACGTTCTAGTCTTTTTTCTTTTTGTTGGGCTTTGGTAGCATTGGGTCGTCATCGTCCATAATTATACGTGTGGCCGGCCCTTCCATATCTTCAAACTGGCCAGATTTTATGGCCCAGACAAGAACCATAACCATGGCAAACCCAACGACGATCATCAGTGGTAAAATTCCGTATATTACATCCATGGCTACTAGTCTATACGAATTCTGGCGGCATTTGTGATTACAAGTATGGAGCTTATCGGCATGGCTATCGCCGCTACAACCGGAGTTATAAAGCCTGCCATGGCTAAAGGTGCCATAACGAGATTGTAAGCTATGGAAATTGCCAGGTTTTGCCTGATTTTTTTAATGGTTTCTTTTGATAGCGCAAAAGCCTGTTTAACGCGGTAGAGCCTGTCTCCCGTTAATACGATATCTGCGCTCTCAACCGATACGTCGGCACCGGAACCGATGGCGATGCCAACGTCTGCGCGGATAAGAGCGGGAGCGTCGTTAACACCGTCTCCTACCATTGCCACGTTTTCACCGTTTGCTTTAAGGTTGGCTATTTCACTATCTTTATCCTCAGGTTTCATCTGTGCCATCACGGTGATTTTCCCGTTGTTATTCAGCTTGTTGGCGATAGCGTGGGCAACCAGTTCTTTATCTCCTGTGTAAATGGAGATATTCAGATTGTCGCTAAACAATGCTTTTACGGTTTTTTGTGAGTCCTCACGTAAGGTGTCCGATATACCCAAAAGCCCCACAAATTCACCGTTTATAGATAAATAGGCAGGTGTCATAGCTTCTTTTTCAATCTTTTCTGACCTGGCCGCCATATCGTTTGGGATGGGTATCCCAAGTAATTTCATATACGAGCTTGACCCGATGGCGATTTTTTCTCCGTCAACCACACCTTCAACGCCCAGCCCCGGCTTGTTTATAAAGTTTTCACATATTAAATCATTAGTGGTAGCGTTTTCTTTTGCCGCTCTCACAACTGCGCGGGCTATAACATGCTCGGAATTTTTTTCAAGCGCCATGGCCTGCGCCATCACCCTTTTTTTGTCATGCCCTTCTGTTATGTACACAGATGCCACGCTCATCATCCCTTGCGTTAAGGCTCCTGTTTTGTCGAATACAACGTGAGTCGTTCGTGCAAGTTTTTCTAACGCTTCGCCGTTTTTAATCAAGATGCCGTGGCGCGACCCTACGCCTGCCGCCCATGTTACCGCCATTGGCGTTGCGAGCCCCAAGGCGCAAGGACATGTGATTATCAGCACGGATGTTGCAGTTATAATGGCCGTTTCTATTCCGTGGTCTAGCCACCATAAAAAAGTGACCATGGCAAGGGCCAGAGTTACGCTAACAAAATATGGCACTATCTTGTCTGCAATTCTCTGGATCGGCGCTTTAGACGATTGCGCGTCTTCTATAAGGCGAGCCATCCTTGCCAATGTGCTTTCTTTTACGTCACTTGTAACGCGGGCGGTAATCGCCCCGTTTATGTTCATGGAACCTGCGATAACCGGAAAGCCCGCAAGCTTTTTTGCGGGGTGAGATTCGCCTGTGATTATAGATTCATCTACCTGCGTTTCACCTTCTACCACGATTCCATCCACAGGAATTTTTTCACCCGGCCTGATAAGCACAAGGTCTCCCGGTGTAACCAGACGAATGGAGACTACCGTTTCTTCACCGTTTTTTAGCACATTTGCCGATTTCGGTTGCAGTTCCATAAGCCTTCGGGTTGCGTCTGCCGCCTTGTCTCGCGACGACATCTCAAAATATCGCCCTACGAGGATGATGAAAATAAAAAACACCACGGTATCAAAATAGACCTCTCCTTCTGTCACGCGGGCAAGGGTGACATATACGGAGTATAAATAAGTAACTATGGCACCTATCGCTATTGGCAGATCCATAGTTAGGGTCAATCTTTTTAATCCTGAAAACGCGCCCTTTAAAAAAGGCCAGCCGGAATATAAAAGGGTGGGGCTAGCCAGTGCAAAACCGACATAGTGGAAAAAATCGCGATATTCGCCTTCACCGGCACCTGTCCATAACGCGATTGATATCCACATCATATTCATGGCTGAAAAACCTGCAAAACCGATTCTGAAAAGTTGGGTTTTTATCCTTTTGCGTGCGGCTTCTTCTGAGCTTCTCAATGTAAAGGGCAGGGCGGCATAACCAACTTTTAGCAGGCGCTCGATAATTTCCGAAAGTTTTATTATGCTATCGTCCCATCGCACAGATAGTTTTCTGCCAGACAGGTTAACTTCAGAGGAGATAACTCCGGGCGTTTTTGCCATGGCTCGTTCTATTAACCATACGCAAGCGGCGCAGTGGATGCCTTCAACCAAAAGTTTGGCTTCTTTAGTGTTACCTGTTTTGGTAACAAACTCTTCCTGTGCGTCTTCAAGGTCGTATACGTTTATGTTTTCGGTAAGCGAAGGGGGCGGGCCGGAAGCCGTTTCCTGGCTTGCCCTGTCATAAAAGCCTTCAAGTCCCGCGTTAAAGATAGCTTCGCAAACGGACTTGCAACCAAGGCAACAAAAACCTTGTTGCTCGCCATTAATATCAGCCGAAAAACCGCCGTTACCCGGCAGTGGAAGGCCGCAATGAAAACAACTTTGACGTGGGCTCACTTATGTGGAACCTATAATCGGTTAAGAAATAAAACTTCGGCCCGGGCTTGCTAATCGGCGACGTTTATTCGCTTCGCAACGCTATGGTGCCCATCGCCCTTTTTTACCTCAACGATTATATCCCATGCGCCCTTCGCCGGAAATAAAACATCTGCCGTAAAATTTCCACTGCCTGAATGTTCCATGGGAACGGCAAAATCAAGGGTGGAATCTGAAGGGCGGTAGGCAAAGAGTGTGGAAGAATCCACAACTGCCGGGGCTCCGTTTTTACCTGTTATCGACATCTGAAATTTGGCAGGTGTGTTGGCCTGCGCCTCCTTGGGTAAGGACAGATTCATCTGCCACCCTAACCGCACGCGTTGCACATATTCTATCTTCGTTCTGTTAACAAAGTTTTTGCCACGTTCGTAATAGTCTGTTGTCACAAGCCCCGGGCTGGTGGTTATGGCGACATATACCATTATCCCGTTTGCAACAAGAACTACGCTTATCAACCCCACCATTCCCCGTATCCAAGGGCTTTTCCATGCAGGTTCGTGTTTGTGTTTATCTATAGTCATGTTTCTTATCCTTCTAAATCAAGGTGCAATGAACGTGCTTTTATAGCGGCTTTTCATCTCTTTGTTAGCAGTGTTTTCTACATAAAAAATAATTGGCTCGTGTTCATCGTTCAAATTTTCAGGTTTTACCTTTACGAACGCCTGAACGGCTAAAACCTTTCCACTTGGCGCGGTTATAACTTTTGGCCTTGTGGAGAGGATAGCATTGTCTATTCCTTTTATATAAACGTTAAAGGTCATTTCATCGTCGGTTTTATTAACTATCTTCAGGGTATATTTGTTTTGTATGGACCCGTCGGAGAGTTGCGTGTAAAGCGGCTGACGCTCGTGTATTACGGTTAGTTTCATGGCTCCCATGTTGGCAAGGCCATATGCTATTCCGCCAAATGAGAGGAGTATCAGGGTTGAATAGAGCCACATACGCCCACGCTTGAAGAGTGGAATACCCTTCTTGCCGATAAGCTCGTCAAGCGACATGTAGCGGATAAGCCCTTTTGGCCTTTTTACTTTATCCATGATCGTGTCACAGGCGTCTATGCAGAGCCCGCAGGTTATGCACCCTTCCTGTTGCCCATGCCTTATGTCTATCCCCACGGGGCACACGGCCACGCACAGGTGGCAATCCACGCAATCGCCCGTATCGGGGGCGGGGTCACCTTTTTTGATACGCGCTCTTTTTTCTCCACGTTTATAGTCGTATGTGGGCATGATAGTTTCAGGGTCAGACATAACACCCTGTATGCGCGCATAAGGACACATCCAGAAACATATCTGCTCGCGTAATATTGCAACGCCTATGTATGAGCCTATAAGGAAAGTTAAAGGAACCGTCCAGATATATATTGGCCCTTCTAAAGCTATTGTCCTGCTCCAAAGGTCGTATACGTCTATAAAATAGGCGGTAAACGTAAAGCCCGTGAGCCAGGACAATAGAAGGAAAATCGAGTTTTTGCCCGATTTGATAGCGATCTTTTTTGCCGTCCACGGTGCGTTGTCTAACGCTTTTCTTATATGTGGCGGGCCTTCAAATTTCTCTTCTATCCATGTATAAATGTCTACCCACACCGTCTGCCAGCAGAAATAACCGCAAAAAACCCGCCCTGCAAAGGTTGTAGCCGCGTAGAGCAAAAGGAAAAATGTGAGCAGAACCAGTGCCAGCATCCACATATCCTGCGGCCATATGGTTAGCCCGAATATATGATATTTTCGGCCTGGTATATCGAACAAAATGGCCTGCGCTCCATCCCAGCGCAAGTAAGGGCCGAAAAAATAGAAAAGATATAAGGAAGCGGTGGCCCACTTTATGTTCCTGAATTTTCCAGGGATCCTTTTAGCATATATTTGCTCGTCACCCTGGTTTATGTGCCAGTAATTGGTTTCCTCGTAAAGCTGGTTGAGAGCGTCGTTTTCTGGTTCCTCATCCATTTCTTCAGCTTTGCCCACTTATCGAAATCTCCCGAAAACCGGCTTTTAAAACCGGATTTTAACAACAAAAAAAGGGGAGGGCAAACTTTACCCTCCCCCCTTGCAAATTTCACTACAATTTCATAAACGTCAGTTCCGGTCGTTCTCCTGGTCGGAAAATACAAGCTTGTAGCCTTTCCATCCGAGTACTAAAACCACAATAACCGCACCAGTAACGGCCCCAAATGACAAAAGAACTGTCGCATCCATTTTAAAGTACCTCTCTAAATAACCGTAACGTCTACTTCTAAAATACCTCTACAGCCTAATAAAGCTGGCATTAACTATCTTCATTCTCATTTTCGGCTTCGCCACCAGCTTTGCCACCGCCGAACAGCCAGATTTTTACGGCTAACCTGTTAATCTCGGTTGCAGAAAGCTTTTCACCAAACGCTGGCATAATGGCGTTTCTGGTCTCCGCCACACCTTCCTGGTTTACGCCACCCATAATAGTTTTGCGGATCCCGGCTTCGGTTCCTTCAAACCTCCATATTTTATCGGTAAGGTTAGCGGAACCCATGTCGGTGCTTCCCTTGGCGTCGTCGCCATGACACCCGGCGCAATCGGCTTCACCCTTGGTTTCACCCATGAAAACCGCCCGCCCGGCGTCGTAAGTTTTACCGTCGCTTAACGCCATGACATATTTCACAAGGTCGTCTATCTCCTTGGTGGAGAGAGCCTCTTTGTAAGATGGCATGTCGCTTTGCCTGCCGTCGGTTATCGTTTCCACAATTTGCTCTGTTGTGCCGCCATATAGCCAGTCATCGTCGGCAAGCGTTGGGAAACCGGGGTTTCCCTGCCCGCCAGAACCGTGGCAAGGGGCGCAATGATCGCCAAAAGTAACACGAGATGAAACCTGAGCGTAATTGGACATCTCAGGATTCTTCAAAATTGCGCCAGCTCCCATGGCTGTTATCTTTTGCTCATATGGAGCCCGCACGGCCTTTATCGCTTCAAGGCTCTCGTTCATTTCTTTAACCTGTGTCCAGCCCAAAACACCTGCGCCTATGGTTGGATACAGTATGATGTGTACCACGAGCCAGACGCCGGATGCCCAAAAGCCTATCATCCACCACCTAGGTGGCTCGTTTGTGAGTTCTTTAATTCCGTCCCATGAATGCCCGGTATCCGGAGCGTCGTAAGGATTTTTATCTTCTGCCATCGCCCACCTCTTTATTCGAAGGGTCATCGTTCATGATTATAAACTTGTGTGATTCAAGCTTTGACTTGGTTCGTGGGTTGAATACATACCCATATACCACCATGGTGAGGATAAACATCGTCACCATAACAGACAGGCCGAACCAGTCGAGCGCCGTCATGATTTCATAGACGCTGTTAGCGCCGGCTATGTTATTCACGATAGGCCTTGCCTTCCTCGAACTTAATCATGGTTCCCAAACACTGCAGATAAGCGACCATGGCGTCCATCTCGGTTTTACCGGTAACAGCTTCTTTTGCCCCGGCGATATCGGCGTCTGTGTATGGCACACCAACCATGCGCAGGGCCGATAATTTGCCCGGCATCGCGTCTGCGTCTACCATCGCGGTTTTAAACCACGGATAGTTTGGCATTACGGATTCCGGCACAACGGCACGCGGGCTCGTAAGATGTGCAACATGCCACTCGTTCGAATATTTACCACCCACGCGGGCCAGGTCTGGCCCCGTGCGTTTCGACCCCCATTGGAACGGATGGTCGTATTTTGATTCCACAGCGAGCGAGTAATGACCATACCGCTCAAGCTCGTCGCGGAAAGGGCGTATCATTTGTGAGTGGCACGTATAACACCCCTCGCGTATGTAGATATCCCTGCCCGCCTGTTCAAGCGCGGTATAGGGCCGCACACCGTCAAGTTCCGGGAACTTGACGGTGTCTTCGTATGTGCTATCAAGAATAAACAGCGGGACAACGCAAAAGATTCCACCAGCCGAAACGGCAATGGCAATCATTACGGTTAAAGCCCCGATGTTAAGTTCAAGTCTTTCCTGAAAAGTCTTGGGTTTACTATGTTCCATGTCTCTATTTCCCTCGTTTATGCGCGGGCCTCAGCCGGTTCCGGCTGAGCCTGTTTAATGGTCATGATTACGTTGTAGAGCATAAGAACACAGCCAGCCAGGAAGATGGCCCCGCCCAACGCTCGCAACGCATAATATGGATGCATGGCGGCCACCGATTCTGCAAAGGTGTATACCAGCGCTCCATACTCGTCATAGGCTCTCCACATCATGGCCTGCATGATGCCGGAAACCCACATGGCGCAAATGTAGAAGGTTATGCCAACAGTGGCCATCCAGAAATGGACGTTAACCAGCTTTTCAGAATAGAGCTTCGTGTGGAACAGCGTAGGAATCAGGTAGTAAAGAGCCCCAATGGAGACCATAGCTACCCAGCCCAACGCACCTGAATGAACATGCCCAATGGTCCAGTCCGTATAATGGGAGAGGGCGTTAACCGTTCGTATAGACATCATCGGCCCCTCGAACGTGGACATGGCGTAAAACGCAAGCGACACTATAAGGAACCTTAAAACGTAGTCGGTGCGAAGCCTGTGCCACGCGCCAGATAAAGTCATAAGCCCGTTAACGGCTCCGCCCCATGACGGGATTATCATTGCAAGCGAGAAGGCCGAAGCCAACGTGCCGGACCAGTCTGGTAAAGCCGTGTATTGCAAATGATGGGCACCAAGCCAGACATAACCAAAAATAAGGGTCCAGAAATGAAGCACGGAGAGCCTGTATGAAAATATCGGGCGTCCGGCCTGTTTCGGGATGAAGTAATACATAATGCCAAGGAAACCGGCTGTCAGGAAAAACCCGACCGCGTTATGGCCGTACCACCACTGAACCATAGCGTCCTGGGGCCCGGAATACATTGAATATGACTGTGTGAAGCTAACCGGTATCGCCATGCTGTTGCCAACGTGGAGGAAGGTTATCATCACCTGCATCGCCAGAAAAAACCAGTTGGCGACATAAATATGAGAAACCTTGCGGTTACCTATCGTCATTATATAGTTGAACATGTAAGAGAGCCATACAACAGCTATAAGGATGTCCAGCGGCCACTCAAGCTCGGCATACTCCTTGCCGGAGGTGAAACCCAAAGGTAGCGTTATGACGGCGCCAACTATAACGGCGTTCCAGCCCCAGAAGGTAAACCAGGCAAGCTTGTTGCTCCATAGCTGTACCGAGCATGTGCGTTGTACAACATAATAGGATGTGGCAAACAGCGTACATCCGCCGAATGCGAAGATTACCGCGTTAGTGTGAAGGGGGCGCAACCTTCCGAATGAAATGTAGGGGATGTCGAAATTCAGCCAGGGCCATGCTAACTCGGCGGCGATATAAACGCCAACCAAGGCACCTACGACGAGGTATACTACGGCCATGATGCTGAATCCCTGTACTACCCCGAAATGGTATTTGGGTTCCGTTTGAGCCTGTTCCAAAACCTCACTCCTTGAAAATAGTGTGTTACTCTGATTGAGAAATAGTTAGATTTAGTCTAAGGAAAGAAAGTGTTTCACGTTTTTTCTGTGTTGAACCCCCAAAATAATGATCGAATGTTGACTCGGCATTGGACGTGTAATGTCTCTTGAATTTTTACTGAGTCTATGTTTATCCGACCCTGTTCCAAATTTCAAGCCCTAAGTTGATTTTTTTTGTTAAAGGCGGTTGCCTGTTTTGTTCACTTTTTATTCATAATGAACTTTTGGGTGTTCTCCCGGATTGCATCAATGGCGATGCTCATGTATTCTTATCATCTGGTTCACAGATAGAAAAGCAAAACAATCCAAAGTGTTATGAAAATAGTTAAGACACCTGCGAAAATATCGGCAGTAATCGGCAAGGAACGAAGGAGCGGAAAAAAAATAGGGCTCGTGCCGACATTAGGATATCTGCACGCCGGGCATGAGGCTCTTATCAAAAGGGCCCGTAAGGAATCTGACATTATTGTTCTCTCAAGTTTTGTAAATCCGCTCCAGTTTCGTAAAAAGGCGTATGAAGCTTATCCGAGAGATTTGGAGCGTGACCTTGCCATATGCGAAAAGTTGAAGGTAAATTATCTTTTTTTGCCAGATGCAAAGGACATTTACCCCGATGGCTTTGATACTTATGTTGAAGTTAAAGATTTGGCCGGAAGCCTGGAAGGGGCGTCTATCAGGTGGCATTACAAGGCCGTTACCACAATTGTAGCTAAACTTTTCAATATGATATACCCGGATAAGGCTTATTTTGGAAAAAAAGACCCGCACCAACTAATACTGATAAAACGTATGGTGGCAGATTTGAATTTTCCGGTTAAAATCGTAGCCGTGCCAACACGCAGGGCAAAAGACGGTGTGGCGTTATCATCCCGTAACAGCCTGTTAACTTTGGAGGAAAGACACGCGCTTCAGGTTCTTCCATCAGCCATAAAAAAGGTTGGGGCGCTCGTGATGCGTGGGGAGAAAGACCGCTCTCTTTTAACAAAAACGCTCGTTTCGGAACTGGAATCTGAAAAACTGGTGACGGTCGATTTTACCGCCGTGGTAGACGAGGCAACCTTGCTGGAAGATAAAGTGGGGAGCAAAACCTTGATCTACGCCGCCGTTTTTATAGGTGGCAAGAGGTTGACGGATAATATTGTCGTAAAAAACCGCTAGAACAGTTTTAAAAGCAGGCCATGCAGGGCTGGTAGGTCTTGCCGGCTTTCTGCGATATTTTTTACTGTTTTTATGGCAGGTTTCATGTAAGGCAAATATACGTCTGTGCCACGTTCGGTTGCCTGGTATCCGTAAGTGCCGAGCGCTTTATATGCCCGCTGTAAACCGGATAGCTCAAAAATGTCGACAAAGGTTTTATGATCCCACGGTGCTTTGCCTGCTTTTTCTGTTTCCGTATAGTAATAATCGGCCAGTTTTAGCACCATATCGTGTGGAATTTCAACGTATGGGTCGAAAAGAAGCGAAGCCAAATCATATTGTCCGCGGCCCATTCTGGCGTCCTGATAGTCTATCCACACTCTGCGCTCGTCTTTTACCATAATATTTCTTGAGTGCAAATCTCTGTGTGCCAGCGTTTCCATTTCTTCTGCCAGAATTTTGTTTATACGCTCCCATTCACTTTTGAGAGCTTTTGAGGTATCGGCGGAAACCTTCCGCTTAAGGTATCCCTTGATGAAATGTTCGCATGTGAAATCTGATTCGAATGTGAGTTTCTCAACGTCAAACTTTAGGTGAAAACAGGCAAAATCCTTGTTTGGCATTTTGCGAACACGCTTTTGAAAAATCACCAGGCTATCGATAGCCCTTTTATATTCCGATTCAAGCTTTTCAGGTGGGGCGTTTTTAACGTAGTCTTGCAAAAGTGTGTCGCCTAAATCTTCCAGTATGGCGAAACGACCTTCTGACGAATAGATATCAGGTGCATCGACCCAGAGCCAGCGCATAATTTCTGTCATTTCCATGAAGTTTGCCACAGATTTTTCGTTAGGCGCTTCCATCAAAACTACAGATTCACCATCCTGTAATTCTATTCTGTAATATTTCCTTGTCGACGCGTCTCCTGCCAGCGCAGAAATGTTCCCGATTTTACCGGTAGGGAAGGTGGCTGTGACGAGAGTTACGGCAACTTTTTCTATTTCGCTTTTATCCATTCATAACCTTTACGATCTCTTCTGCTGTTCTATCTGTTGTTCCACGGTTTTTATCTACTGCGCTCTTGGCGGACGCTCCGGCTTTTTTACGCTTTTGAGGGTCGTTTAAAAGGGATAGCGCAAGGTTTTCTATTTCTGTCTCATTTTCTACCCTCCATGCGCCCCCACACCCTAAAAGCGTTTCCGCCACATCCCGGAAATTACTCATAGACGGGCCAAACATCGGGGCGACTCCGTATCCTGCCGGTTCCAGCGGATTTTGCCCTCCGTGGTTTATCAGGCTTCCACCCACAAACACAAGGTCAGCTACCGAGTAGAGTTTTGACAACTCCCCAAAAGTGTCTATTATCAAAACGCTTTTTTCTTTCGCTTCTGGAATCTTGGGCATTTGGCTTTTACGAGTGGCGGTAAGGCCGGTTCCTTCAAGGGTTTTTTCTATCCATCCGAGGTTTTCAATCCTGCGGGGGGCGATGACTATTTTTAGCTCTCCAAAAGCCGTTTGCGCCTTGATGGCTCCGCGTATTGCGGTTTCCTCCCCTTCGTGAACGCTTCCTAACAGAAAGATCTTTTCGTTCGGGCCAATACCTAGCAATCTTTTTAATGTTTCCTTGTCCGCCGGAGTTCCAGGCGGAGTGGAATCGAACTTAAGCGACCCTGTAACTTTAACCCTTAAAGGATCTGCGCCTGTTTCAACGATCCTTTTCGCGTCCGTTTCCCCTTGCATTAAAAACGCGTCTACGTTGAGTAATACGGCCTTAAAAAACCATGAGAGAGACTTGTATCGAGGGTATGACCTGTCCGAAATCCTTCCGTTTGCCAGCACAACGCAGGCGCCCGCTTTTTTGCAGGCTCGCATCACGTTTGGCCATATCTCCGTGTCTATGGTTATGAATATGGCGGGGTTTATAGCCTGAACGGCTTTTTTTGCCGAAATCGAAAAGTCGTAAGGAAAATAGAGAATGTCGGCAATATCAGAGAGCTTTTTAGTCGCTACCTCATGCCCTGTCGGTGTTGTTACCGTTATCACGATTTTAAAATTCGGTGCCTTCACGGAAAGCGCACGGGCAAGTTTTTCCGCTGTCACTACCTCACCTACCGAAACCGCGTGTATCCAGATAGTCTTTTCACGGTTGCGCGGCGGATAAAACCCCAGCTTCTGAGAAAAACCGGCCCGATGTTTTTTGGTTGTCGCAAGCCGCCACGTTATAAGGGGTGAGAGAATAAACGCGCCTATATATAGAAGGGAATTGTATATAAGGTAGGGCATTACCTTACTTCTCCTCCCGCTGGTCGAAGTTTTCTGTCGGCCATTTCTGTTATTTCGAGCAACGTTTTTTCAAGTTCCGCCCGTTTTGCTTCAAGTGTGGCTGAATCGCATTTTTCAGGAACTGTGACATGTTCTCCAAAGGCCACGATAACTTTTGAAAATGGTTTCGGGATCATTAACCTGTCCCATGTTTTTAAATTCCAGTAACGGTCAAATGAAACAGTTACCGGTAGGGCAGGGGCGCCCGTAAGTTTAGACACCATGAGAGCTCCCGGTTGCAGTTTTAATGCGGGCCCGCGCGATCCGTCTGCTATCAGCACCGTGTTATAACCTTCGTCTGTGTGGCGCTTTAATTCTCTCAACGCTTTTCGCGCGTTTTTAAAGCTTGAGCCACGCACAACTCCGTATCCGAAAAAAGATAGAGTTCGCGCTATTATTTCGCCGTCTATACTGGGGCTTGAGAGAATTTTCCACGTCCTGTTACTTTTCCAGAAATAAAACGGAAAATAGAAGAGCCTGCCGTGCCAGAAGGCCAGGATCACAGGTTTGCCCAGCTTTTTTGCCCTGTTCTCATGTTCCTTGCCGATAACCTCACGTCGCAGTGTGAGGCTTATGAGCAGTATCAAAAGGTATGCGAGTGGCGGAACTATGTATGTGTTTACGATCTTCTTTAGCATGTTTTTGTTAAGGTTCAAGCCTGTGCTTTTGAAATTAAAAAGGTTACCAGAGAACAGCTTGTCAATAAACAGAGATTGTTCCCGGCGCCCCGGCTTCTACACGCCCTATAATCGCTACTGCGGTGTTTCCTTTGGCCTTTAGCTTATCAACAAATTGCTCCGCCATATCGCTTGAAAGGGTAACCAAAAGCCCGCCGGAGGTTTGAGCGTCGCATAGAACCATCGTTTGCTCACGAGATATGTCGTTTCCGGTCGTCAGGCGCTCTTTTACCCAATTAAAATTTCTCTCGCCCCCACCTTTGGTCGCTTTTATGGCGAAAGATTCTATCCCGTCGAATTTTGGAACGTCTGAATATTTAATGGAGATAGAAACGTTAGACGCCTCGGCGAGGTTACGCGCATGGCCCAAAAGCCCATAACCTGTAACGTCGGTACATGCGGTCGCGTTAAGCTCCACCATGGTTTCAGCCGAAGTGCGGTTGAGCCGTTTCATACTTTCGATTGCATCGTCATACGAGCCTGCGGGGCAGTTTTTGCCAGCTTTCGCAAGGTTACTTAAAATTCCGGTGCCGATTTTTTTAGTTAATACAACGGCGTCACCCGGCCTAGCCCCCCTGTTGGTTATCATTTTTTCAGGATGTACGACACCTGTCACCGCGAGGCCATATTTAGGTTCGCTATCATCCACGCTATGCCCGCCTACTATCACGGCGCCAGCTTCCGCCACTGTTTCAGCGCCGCCACGCAATATCTCGCCTATCACGTCTGTGCCAAGGGCGCACGATATTCCTATTATGTTAAGGGCGCTTATAGGCTTTGCGCCAAGCGCATAGATGTCTGACAGGGCGTTTGCGGCTGAAATTTTCCCGAACGTATATGGGTCGTCCACTATCGGTGTGAAAAAATCGACACTCTGGACTATGGCAAGCTCGTCGCTTATTTTATAAACTCCAGCATCGTCTCCTGTGCCTTGTCCGTAAATAAAATTTTTATCATCGAAAACGGGCATATGCCGCAACGCTTTTCTTAAATCTTCCGGGCCTATTTTGGAACCGCACCCACCGGCCCTAGCAAGAGCCGTTAGCCCTCTTTTTTTACCAAACTTCACAAGGGAACCCTTAATAATTTATTTTCGCGACAAAATTAATCGTCGCTACACGTTAAGGGGGGATAGTAGCATCGGTTCTAGCGCAAGTTCCATATAGAACCGGTTCCGTTTTTCGGTGCTGAATGAAACTCGTACGCATTCCAGTTGCGCCGGGTTCCTTGTAGCCATAGTTAAGGCTATCGGCACCCCTATGGGAACTACCGACGGTATGTGGGCGCTTGCGGAGAGATCGAATTTTTCTTCTACAAGGCTTCTGCACCTGCCAACCACCTGGTTGGCCAATTCACCCATACTGCCTATAACTTCGTCGCTACTATGATGTTTTGGTGTGTCTTCTTCCGGGAGGCCCATTTTAATAAGCGAATTTACGACGATTTCGAGAGCGGCCGCACCTTCAAAATTTAAAACCATTATTCCGCTATAGTCCCCCTTGAAAGAGACAAAGGTTCCAATCTCTCCTATCATCTGTATGCCTGAAATAGACATGGCGCTTTTTGAAACTTCTATTTGTTGCCCCGTAGTGTCTTGAATAACGTCTCTCGTAGCGCGTGCAAACAGCTTTGTAAAATCGAGTGTCGAGGTGTTTGAAAGTTCCATTTGGTCCTCTTAATTAAAGGTAATGTCTCACGCCATGTGCGGTGTTTATATGCACCCGGATTATTTGCAGTTACGTTGAATTTTAACGGTTTTTTGGCCTATATGGGAATAAATTCGTGAGGTTCACGCCGGAGGGCCTTTTTTTCTGCTTTTTCGTATATGTTTCAGCTTGCCTAATTTAACTTTTCTTTCAAGGGCGACCAGCCCATGTGTGAGCCAAAAACCTGTGAATGCCGCAATGAACCCGACAATAAGCGAGCCTACCCACATGGCGCCGGCCACGTCGTATACGCCGGCTAAAGAAGATGTTTCTCTCATTGCTATAGAGGCCGGGTGTTCCCAGAACGACATCAGCCATTGCCCTATCTTGTATTCCATGTAGTAAATAGGCGGGGCGGTGACAGGGTTTGTAACCCAGCATGAAGCCAGCGCCACCGGCAGGTTGCCAGGATAGAAAAATATTAAAAGAACCGACGCCAAAAGCATCTGAAAGCCAATTGTGGGGGTAAAAGCTACAAAAAGACCAAGGGCAAGCCCGCGCGCCACGGCTTCTTCGTTAAAGCTCCATAACTCATGTTTTAGAATTGTGGCCCCAAACAGGCGGTGGGCACTACTTTTTTCAACATGCTCTTTATTGGGCAGTTTTCGCCTCACTCTTCTCTTGAGGCGCTCGTATTTTGTGTGCAGGTCGTACCACAGATGGCCTACACCTTTTTTATCATCTTCCATAACCTTATATCCCGGGGCGTGCGGGTGCTTATTCTATAGGTTTACTGTAATGCGTGGAATCTCGTTCCCTTTAGCGTTCAGCCTGATATTATATCCCTTTTTGATTATGAAAATGGGGCGAATCCTGCTGTGCGGATAGGTATAGATGCAAGAAAGATTGAAGACACCGGTATAGGGCGGTATATCGAGAACCTGGTAGACGGGCTGATTGCCGCAGAGAGCGCCCATGAATATATACTTTTTATGGAACCTTCCGCTATTGACAGGTTTAAATATCTGGCTGATCGCGTGCAGGTTGTGCCTGAAACGGCAGGGAAATATTCTTTGCAGGAGCATTACTCGCTTGCCAAAAAGGCGAGCGACATGAAGCTCGACCTTTTTCACGCGCCGCATTACGTTCTTCCATTTTTTCTGAAAACTCCTAGTGTCGTGACTATTCACGACCTTATTCATCTTATCTCTCCCTCCTTTAGCGTGATGGAGAAAATTTATGCGAAGTTTATGATCCGCTCTGCCATATCGCGTGCCTCTGCCATTATAACCGTGTCTAACAGGACAAAAAGCAACCTTGTGTTACTGCTTGGTGCCGATAAGGAGAAAATAAGCGTAATACCCAATGCAGGCGGAGCGGACTTTGCCAGAACCCCTGAGGATGAGCTTGCCGGTAAACTGGAGGAGCTTGGGGTCGAAAAAGGGTATTACCTGTTCGTCGG
>UOGC01000131.1_pt1 | contig 15874 bp, 15 predicted proteins | sample 1988541 | NCBI WGS metagenome assembly UOGC01 (sample SAMEA4712194, study PRJEB27164) | hydrothermal vent metagenome | biome: marine basaltic hydrothermal vent biome; feature: marine hydrothermal vent; material: mineral | place: Pacific Ocean | collected 2011-06-14/2011-07-23 | depth 1689 m
TAGGAGCCGCTGTAAATATGACTTCAGTTATTCCGATATCGGCACCGGATGTGTGAGCCAAGTTGTGACTGTCAACTTTACCGCCACCTGATAACGGCGCTCTACTGACTTAAAAATAGTATTAAAAACCCCGTGGCCATTTGTGGTTGCGGGGTTTTTTATCTCATGAGCGGCAGGCATTAAATCAGGATAACGCGCAGTGTGACAGTAAAGGGCGTACCCTGCCAGCTTAAAAAATGTTGTAGCGTATTATGCAGTAGAGGGCGCGGAAGGCGTCTTTTAACCCTATCTTTTTGCCTTCGTCGTATGTTCTGCCATAATACGATATTCCCACCTCGTATATTGGCACTTTGAGCTTTGCAACTTTTGCCGTTATCTCAGGTTCAAAACCGAACCTGCTCTCCTCAATCCTGATCTTTCGCAGAACCTCGGTTCTAAAAACCTTGTAGCAGGTTTCCATATCTGTGAGGTTTAAGTTGGTAAACATGTTAGAGAGGGTGGTAAGCATTGTGTTAGCCAGCATGTGCCAGTAGAAAAGCACTCTGTGCGGTTTGCCACCATGAAAACGGCTTCCATACACCACGTCTGCCTTGCCGGCCACGATAGGTTCTAAAAGTAATGGATATTCGTTAGGGTCGTATTCCAAATCGGCATCCTGAATGATAACGACATCGCCCGTCACCATGTCGAAGCCGGTTTGAAGCGCGGCGCCTTTTCCCATGTTAACGCTGTGGCTTGTTATTTTGATGACGGATGGTCGTGTATCTTTTATTTTTTCCATAATTTGGGCCGACCTGTCGCTTGAACAGTCGTTAACTATAACAAGTTCAGGGTCGTGCGTCTGCCACACAGGAGAGCGCAAAACGGCGTTTACCAGTGTTTCAAGGGTCGCTTCTTCGTTGAAGCAGGGTATAACAATGCTTATTTTCATAACAGTATGTGTAAGGATAAAGTTTGTGGGATTCTACATTTATAGAGTCTGTTCTGCAAGCCATGATTGCAGGCTGTCATGAAAGATTGGTATGCTGGGCTTTAAAATCAGTTTTTAAGGGGCGTTAATGCAAATTATAGATAAATATATCCTGGCGGAGTTTTTCAGAATATTTTTTCTGGCAATGATTACCCTCATTGTGTTTTACGAAATGGTGCTTTTTTTCGACACCGCAGGATACTTTATTAAACATAAATCTACCTTCGACGAAATCTCCCGTTTCATGCTTTTTAAAATTCCTACGGCGTTTTTCCATGTGACGCCTATTTCCACCCTTATGGCGGCGGTTCTAACAACAGTTAGTCTTGCGCGTCACAATGAGATCGTAGCGTTAAAAACAAGTGGCGTTAGCATGTTAAGAATTGCACTGCCCATGATTGTGGCAGGTGGTGTTATAAGCGTCGTCTCTTTTGTTAATAACGAATATTTTGTTTACCTTTCCGCCAAAGAGGCGAAAAGAATTTATTATGACGAAATAAAGGAACAACCACGAAAAAGCCTCTTTAGCCGAGACAGGTTTTGGTACAAGGCAGACGACGGCTCAATCTGGAACATAGGGCATATAGGCGAGCATGCTACATCCATAAAAGACCTTTCCATTTTTTATTTCGACAAGGCAGGCACCAAAATTGTAAAACGCGTTAATGCAAAAGAAGGCGAGCTTATGGGTGACGAATGGTTGCTCAAAGGTTTTGTTGAACGAGACTTTTTTGCCGACGGTACTTTTGAAGAACATAGTTATAGCGCTCATGTGCTTCCGGCGGAAGCTGTTCCTAGTGCCGATCTTGACAAGGTTAAACTTTATCCTGAAGAAATGAACCTTGTGGAGATGCGTGAATATGTGAGGGATATACGAAGCAAAGGTTATGACGCCACAAAATATGTGGTTGAAATGTATGCCAAAATAAGCTTTCCGCTTATCAGCCTTGTCATAACTCTTGTGGCCATTCCTATGGGGACGCGCTCTTCAAGAGCGGGTGGGGCGCTTATTGGCGTTGGGGTGGCCGTTGTTACGGCTGGCGTCTTTTGGTTTACGTTCTCTCTTGCCCTGGCGTTTGGCCATGCGGGGAGGATACCTCCGCTTGTTGCCGCTTACGGAACCCACTTTCTCTTTGGGGGCATGGGGCTTTCTGCGTTGGTCTATGGGCGGAACTGATTCTGTGGCGGTTTACAAACAGCTCTCATAAATTTTCACAAGGTCACTCTTTTTAAAAGTAACGAGCGACCCCAGGCTTGATATACCCATGGCCGATTCCGCCATTTCGTCTATGCGTGAGCCGTCTATTGCATGTTCACCCAGTGTGATTTTTGCGCCCAGTGTTTCCATAAAAAAGCGTTTTGTAGCTTCTATTCCGCCCAGGGCGAGTTCTTCAGCATCGGTTGATTTATCTAGCCCCCACACGTTAACGGCAAACTTTGCGAATTTTGCAATGTTTATCTTGTAAACACGTTTCATCCAGTTAGGAAAGACTATGGCAAGCGCCTCGCCATGAGCCAAACCATATTTGGCCGAAAGTTCATGCCCTATCATGTGCGAGGCCCAGTCTCCTTTTGCGCCGGAAACTAACAGCCCGTTTAAGGCAAGTGTTGAACTCCACATAAGGTTTGCCCGTGCGTCGTAGTCGTCAGGTTTCTCCATTGCGATAGGGGCGTTGGCTATAACCGTTCGCATAATCGTTTCCGCTATGCCGTCTTGAAGCGGCGTTGCCTTTACATTATGAAAGTATTGCTCAAACACATGGCTTAATATGTCTATAGCTCCGTTGGCGGTCTGGTTTTTTGGCACGGTAAAAGTTACGGCAGGGTCGAGAATCGAAAATCGTGGGAAAAGGGTTGAGTGGTAGAACGGCCTTTTTTCGCCTGTTTCGGGGTTCGATATCACCGTGTTGCCGTTAGCCTCGGAACCTGTGGCTGAGAGGGTAAGGATGGTGCCAACCGGAGTGGGTTTTTCAGGCACTCTGCTCCTTTTAAAAAAATCCCACGGGTCGCCATCACAGGTGGCCCCTGCGGCAATCGCCTTTGCCGTATCTATCACACTGCCTCCACCTACAGCCAGCACGATTTCTATGTTCTCATTTTTGCAAAGCGTGGCTCCTTTGCGAACGGATTCTATAACAGGATTGGGAACTATGCCCGATTGCTCAAGAACCGTAACGCAGGCTTCGTTAAGCGACGCTAAAACCTTGTCGTAAAGCCCGCTTTTTTTAACGCTTGCGCCACCTGTGAGTAATAATGCCTTTTTGCCGATGGCGGCTGTTTCCGCCCCGACCTGTGAAATTTGATCTTTGCCGAAAATTATTTTTGTGGGGTTGTGGTAAACAAAATTTTCCATGATTTTCTTATAATAGTTATTGTTTAGAGCATCGTTGCCGTGGCAGGAGTTAGGCTGTTATAAACATTTTTTGCCTTGTCGTGCAGTTTTGCAATCACCCCGTTGTAACTTATATCCTCTGCCGAAACAGTAAGCACCGGCGCTCCTGCCGGAATAAATTCTCCATCCTCAGGGATATCCCTTCCTCCCTGCGCTTTCCATTTTTCGGCTCCTGTGAAGGTTGAGTCTTCTTTTGCAAACACGCGGGATTGGGCAAAGTAGCTCCCCGTTGGGCCGGGGTCTATTATTATGCTTGAGTTTTTGCCCGATACGCCGTCTATGTGGAGCCCCAACAGATCGTTCCATGTTCCCATGGATAACACCCCTGTTCCAGCCGTTGGGCGCGGGTTAATTTCTATTAAAACAACTTCCCCGTTATAGATAAAATCAAAACCCCACAAACCTTTAAGGTCAAGCTCAAGCGTTAACGAATCTGCAATTGCCGTGGCCTGCCCGATAGCCTCGTTCGTAAATGGGTGAGGGAACACGTTGCCTGAGTAGCGAAAGTTATCGGCTCCAAAGGCCGTGTCGCCTATGAGCTGTGTCGTAAGCCCCAACACGGCGCATTCAGAGCCATTTGAAACTACAATGGCCGAAGATGGCAATCCCTCTACATATTCCTGATAGAACACGCCAGGAGCCGTTGTGGCGTCTGCAAAACGGACGTTAACACCACCCATTTCGGCAAAAGGTTTTGCAAGCCACTTTTTACCTTTCATCGATGGCACTTTTTCGTAACGTATGGATGGGTATTTAAAATTCCATGATCTGGCGGAGCGGAGCAAGGTTTCCGGGTCGCGAGACTTGCGGACAGCCTCAATTCCGCATCCTATGATGGGGCCTAGTTCTTTTAGTTTGGTAAGGGCGAAAATATCATTTTCAAAACCGGGGCCATAAACTATGCCGGAGTTTTTTATGCCCCGTGCAAGGTCAACAAGCGACCTTAGGGTAAACTCGCCGTTCCCGTCTCTTTTTACCGATCTGCTTTTAAAAGACGCGCGGGTATCGACATCGCCATAATAGTCTGCAACGAACACGTTATGCCCGTGGCGGCCAGCGTTTTCAGCCAGAAAACGCGCATTCGCCCCAATGATAAGGATAGGGTCAGTGTCGCTTGAATTGTCCATTTCGCACCAGTTACAGATTGCCAGCGTTGCGATTATACCATTCTAGCGTACGATTCAACCTATAACCTGATTTTTTGCGCGCAAAGGCAAGCGGGACCACGGCGCAAAACGACACAAGGGAAGTGGCTCTTTTTTTATTTGTTCCCGTAAAAGTTTTCCAGAATCTCGCCGCCACCTTTGGAAAGAATCTTTTCGGCCAAGGCAACTCCCATGGCTTCATGCTCGCCTACAGGTGCCGTCATAACGTCGCGGAATATCGTGGAGCCATCTACCGCGCCCACTAACCCTTCAAACGAGACAACGTCTTCTTTTAGCGTAGCGTGGCCCGCTATGGGAACCTGGCAACCGCCTTCGAGCCGTTTTAAAAACGCTCTTTCGGTTTCAACGGTTATTCTGCTCTCCTTGTGGTTAAGGAAGTTTATGATGTCCAATACTTTTTTATCGTTAACTCTTGATTCTATTCCCATGGCTCCCTGAGCCACGGCTGGCAACGAATCTTCCTGCGAGAGATATTCTGCTATAAGGTCGTCCTGTTTCATCCTTTTTAACCCGGCGGCGGCAAGTATTACACCGTCAAGGTTGTCTTTTTCAATTTTACCGATACGGGTTCCGACATTGCCCCTTATCGATATAATGTTGATGTCCGGCCTTTTGCTTAATATCTGGGCCTGCCTTCTAAGTGACGAAGTGCCAACCCTTGCCCCTTGCGGCAGATCGGCGAAGCTCTTTACACTCTTGGAAATTAATGCGTCTCGTGGGTCTTCGCGCTCAAGGATTATCGATATTTCAAGTCCGTTCGGCAGTTCTGTTGGCACGTCTTTCATGGAGTGAACCGCTATATCAACCCGCCCGTCGAGCAAGGCTGTTTCCAGTTCCTTAACGAAAAGCCCTTTGCCGCCGATCATGGCAAGTGGCGTATCCAGAATTTTATCGCCCTGCGTGTGAATTATTTCAAGCTCAACGATGATTCCTGAATACTCTTTTTCAAGGCTGGCTTTAACAAAGTTCGCCTGCCACAACGCAAGGGGCGAACCCCGCGTTCCTATTTTAAAATCTGCCAATTGTTACTCTCCGTCACCGATATCAAAAAGACGCCGGAACGCCTTAAGGTAAGTATGTCCGTCTTTTGTTTCTGCCACTTTTTTTACGTTTACTATAGGCGGGTGCAATACTTTATTGACGATAGAGGACGTTAGCCTGTCTACCGCTTCGCGATCTTTGTTTGATAGGCCGTTTAGCTTGCTCAAGGTTTTTTCAAGCTCGCTTTTTCTTATATTCTCAGCCTTTTCTTTTAGCGCCACGATAGACGGTGCCACCTCCAGATGGTCAAGCCATAGTAAAAACTGAGAAACCTCGCTCTGCACAATTTTTTCGGCTTTTTTTGCTTCCTTGTCACGCTCAACCATGTTGGCCGCAACAACGTTTTGCAAATCGTCTATGTCATAAAGGTAGCAGTTTTCTATCTCGTTTACCGAAGGTTCGATATCTCTTGGAACGGCGATGTCTATAAAGAACATGGGGCGATGGTGCCGCTCCTGAATTACTTTTGCCGCAAGTTCTTTTCTGATGATAAACCTTGGCGCACCAGTTGAGGTTATGACAATGTCACAGCGGTTTAACTCTTCGTAAAAAGAGTCGAACCCTATCGCCTCGCCGTTCAGTTTTCTTGCAAACTCAAGGGCCCGCTCATATGTTCTGTTGGTCACCATTATGTTGTCTACACCTTGAGCCACAAGATGTTTTGCGGCAATTTCTATCATCTCGCCTGCACCCACAAGCATGACCACCTTGTCAGACAGGTCGCCGAAAATTTTCTTGGCAAGCTCCACAGCGGCGTAGGAGACGGATACCGCATTCTCCGCTATGGCGGTTTCCGTTCGCACTTTTTTGGCAACGTTAAAACTGCGCTCAAACAGGTTGTTTAAAATAGAGCCTGTCGCCGAAAGTTCACGAGCCGCCCTGTATGCATCTTTTACCTGCCCTAAAATTTGCGGTTCGCCAACTACCATTGAGTCAAGTGAAGACGAAACTTTAAAAAGATGCTCAATCGCGTCTTCTAACAGATAGAGGTAGGTAGACTTATCCAGCGTGTCGCGGTCTATTTCATGGTATTCGCACAGGAATTTTTTTAACGCCTCAACGCCAAGCCTGACATCGGTTACGCGGGCGTATATTTCTACACGGTTGCAGGTAGAGAGAATTACTTCTTCTAGAATCTCCGGTGCCTTGGCCTTCATAAGCTCAATGGTTTCGCCTATGTCACTGCTTGTAAAGGCCAGTTTTTCACGCACTTCTACGGGAGCCGTTTTATGGTTAACTCCAAGCGCTATAAGATTCATCTTTTACCCAATGTGTATAAGGAGCGCTGTTATAACAACGCAAAAACTGACAACACCCATAACCGCCGCACGCCGCCCTCGCCATCCAAAAAAGACCCGCCCGGTCAGGAGGGTTGCATACATAAACCAGCCGAGCATAAGCAAAGCGGTTGAAGTGTTTAGCTTTATTATAAATCCATAACTCTGTGATGACCAGACAATTGCCGCCACAACACCAACCGATATTATCGGGAACCCGAAGATTAACCCCATCCGGTTCATGTCGTCAAGTACGCTCAAAGGGGGTAAACGATGGTACCATCCGCCAAAGTGCTTTGATTTCAACTCTTTTTCCTGAATCAGGTACATAACTCCTGACGCAAAAACAAGCGTGAACGCGCCAAACGCGAGGAAAGATAGCGTCCTGTGCATCGTGAGCCAATACGCTTTTACGGGCAGTGTGGATTCCGACCCGTCGAACACTGCTATGGCCACCAGCATCAGGGCAAACCCGACAGGAACCATAAACGCGCCCAGCGGTTTTATTTTAAAATAGCCTTCAGCGATAAGGAAAACGCCAAATACGGTCCACGACAAAAAGGCGCAATATTCAAACACGTTGGTGTATGGCCCGTGGCCCGTATACATGGAACGTTGGCCGAATGCGATAGTTTCGGCTACGAACCCTAACGTAATCATTATCGTGGCCAGAATAAAAAGAATACGGTTCCTTGTGGCCAGATGCAGGAGGTATTTAACCATGCCAAGAAAATAGAGAAATGTTGCGATCACAAAAAATATGTTCATGGCTTTATTATCTCCATGGCCTTGCGTCTCGCGCCATCAGAGTTGCCTTCCCTTATCATTTCCAAAAGGTTGGCTTTTACTATTTCGTTGAACATTTCTTCACGTTTTTTCTGTTCCGGTTCCGTTTTAAAGGCGATTTTTCTCGCCTCGCCCATTATCTCAAGATATTCGCCCCATTCGTTACCAAATTCGGCTTCTAAAAGTTTTCTCACAGTTTTGGCCACCGCAGGGCTTTTGCCCGACGTGCTTATTGCGATGGAAAGATCGCCGCGCCGTACAAGTGACGGAACCATAAAGGTGCAAAGCTCCGGTTGATCTACTATGTTAACAGGTATTTTTAGTTTCTCGGCTTCATTATATACCGTTTGGTTTACTTCTTTTGAGTTTGCAGAACCGATGGCAAGAACGGCGTTTTCCATGTGCGACGGTTCAAACCGCGCCTTTACGATGGTGAGGTTTTGGTTTACCGCAAGGTTTTCTATTTCGGGTGATACCTGGGGCGCGACAACCGTAACCTTGGCGGCAAATTTTAAAAGTGACTTTACTTTTCTCTCCGCCACAGAGCCACCACCCACCACAAGACATTTTTTGCCTTTAATATCGAGGAATATCGGGTAAAAAGAACTCATGGTTAGGGTCACTTGCCATTTTTTACAAGGGAGTTCATCTCTCGTAAAAACTGTTCTATGTCGCGGAATTCACGGTATACGCTTGCAAACCTTACATAAGCCACATCGTCAAGCTTTTGCAGGCCGTGCATAACAGCCTCGCCAACTGTTGAGCTTGGTATCTCTTTTTCACCTGAAGCCATGGCGCTCCTCACGACTTCTTCTAAAAGTTCGCCCCTGTCTTCTGCCGAAACGGGGCGTTTATGGCACGCTCTTTCAATGCCTTCACGAATTTTTTCACGGCTAAAGGCTTCTCTGCCTCCGTTTTTTTTGATAAGCATCGGAAGGCTTTCCTCAATCCGCTCGTAGGTTGTGAACCTGTTCTGGCAATGCATGCATTCGCGACGTCGCCTTATCATGTCTCCTGCCTTGGTGAGGCGGGAGTCTATAACTTTATTGTCAAGGTCGCTACATGCCGGGCATTTCATATCAGGTTTTGTTTTCCGTTAAAGCCTGCCTGAATAGAGCGGGAACTTTTTGCAAAGCTCTTTTACCTTACCCCTTATTACTGCAAGACCTTCTTTGTCGTCTCCGTTGTCGAGCGCAGAGCATATCCATTCGCCCAGGATTTTCATCTCCGGTTCTTTCATGCCGCGAGTAGTGATAGCCGGTGTACCCAGCCTTATACCGGAGGCGACGAACGGTTTTTCAGGGTCGAAAGGAATGGCGTTTTTATTGGTGGTTATCCCTGCCTCTTCCAGCACGGCTTCGGCTACTTTGCCCGTAAGCTTTTTGGGGCGCAGATCAACCAGCATAAGATGCGTGTCTGTTCCACCAGCTACAAGCCGCAGGCCGCCTTCAACGAGGGTTTCCGCAAGCGCCCTGCAGTTTGCCAGCACTTGCTTTTGGTATTCCTTGAATTCGTCAGACATCGCTTCTTTAAACGCAACCGCCTTGGCGGAAATTACATGCATGAGCGGCCCGCCCTGAAGCCCCGGGAAAACGGAGCGATCGAGGTCTTTTGCATATTTTTCTTTACATAACACCATGCCGGACCTTGGCCCGCGAAGCGTTTTGTGTGTGGTGGTGGTAACAAAATCGGCTATCGGCACAGGGTTAGAATGTAAACCTGCCGCAACAATACCCGCTATATGTGCCATGTCTACCATGAACACGGCACCAACCTCGTCGGCTATTTCCCTGAACGGCTCCCATGGCAATGTTCGTGAATAGGCAGACGCACCCGCTATTATAAGTTTTGGCTTATGTTCTCGCGCAAGTTTAAAAAGCTCGTCGAAGTCTATCGTTTCCGTTTCGCGATCTACGTTGTATGGGACGACGTTAAACCATTTGCCAGACATGTTTAACGGGTGTCCGTGCGTTAAATGACCGCCATGCGCGAGGTTAAGCCCCATGATGGTATCGCCCGGTTTTAGCACGGTGAAAAAGACGGACTGGTTGGCCTGCGACCCTGAGTGCGGCTGAACGTTGGCATGTTCGGCCCCGAAAAGTTTGCAAGCCCGCTCGATGGCAAGTCTTTCAACTATATCTACGTTGCCGCATCCGCCGTAATATCGTTTGCCCGGATATCCTTCGGCATATTTATTGGTCATCACGGAGCCTTGCGCCTCCAGCACGGCTTCGCTCACGAAGTTTTCAGAGGCTATAAGCTCAAGGGTGAAACTTTCCCTTTCCGTTTCGCCATGAATGGCTTCCCAAATTTCAGGGTCTTCTGTTTTGAGGATAGATGTGTGTGGGTCAGTCGCCATTTTTGTGTAAAACTCCAGCTTTAATTAGTTCGTCTGTTATTTTGTAAAAGTCAGTTTTTTCTAGCGGGCTATACTTTGTTTTTCAAGATTCCGGATTTTTCCAGGTTGGATATTTTTTCAAGGCGGCGATCATGGCGCCCGCCTTCATATTCAGTATTGAGCCAGGCATTAAGTATTTCGTATGCCGTATCGACGTCGAGAATACGCGCTCCCATCACCAGAATATTGGCGTTGTTATGTTTTTTGCTCATGGTGGCCGTAAAATGGTCGTGAACCAGCGCCGCGCGGACGTTCGGGAACTTGTTAGCCGTAATAGACATGCCTATCCCTGTGCCACACAATAAAATTCCCCGTTCTACCTCGCCTGCGCTCACAGCTTTTGCCACTTTTTCGCCATAGTCCGGATAATCTACAGATTCTTCGCTATTTACACCCATATCCTGAGGCTCATAGCCAAGCTCCTGAAGCTTGCTGACTAACAGCTCTTTTAGCTCAAAAGCTCCATGATCGGAAGCGATGGCTATTTTTTTTAAGTCTGCCACTTTATGTAATAGAAGGAATTCCAAGGTTAAAGATCAAAAACCAAAAGAATGATTATATTAGACGGCGCGGCAAACTGTCAAAGCGCCCTGATTTAATGCTTTAAAATCGTTTTTTTACAGGTTTGCGAAATTATGTCAAAATATGCGGTGTAGACTAATTGGCGGACTATTTTAAAAGGTCAAAAAATGAAAGGTGGAGTTGTGAGTATAACAAAGGACGAGCTTTTGGCAAAACTGAACAAGGACCTTGAGTGGGAATATGCCGCGTGTATTCAATATGTGCAACACGCTTCGGTTATCAGCGGAGCCCAATATGAGGGGATTCAAAAAGAGCTGTTGGTTCATGCGGCAGAGGAGATGCAACATGCCGTAACCCTTGCAGAGCAAATAGACTATTTGGGCGGCACACCAAGCATTAACGTGGAGAAAACCGAAACTGCCACCGATAGCGTTACCCTGCTACAACAAGATTTAAAAGGTGAACGACAGGCCATTAACGCTTATAAAGAAAGAATTGCGGAGGCTGAGTCGTTAAGGGAATATGGGCTTCGCAGGGCGCTTGAAGATATCCTGATTCAGGAAGAGGAACATGAAAGGGATGTTAAATCGGCGCTGGAATAAAATGGTTTGCGAAATAAAAAAAATGGGGCTATGATTTAGGGGTTATGAAAGTTATAGATTTCTCATTGATCGTTGGCCTTCTTGGCCTGCTAGCGTCTTTTGACGCTATTTATCTATCTATACCCAAACTACGCCCTTACGCCCTGCCCGCCACTTAAAAATGGCCGGCCAGAGGAAATAGGGCCACCATTTTTTAAAACGATCGACGGGAGCAAATCAAAATGCCAACGAAAAAAAATAATGTAGTTATATTCGATACGACCTTGCGAGACGGGGAGCAGTCGCCAGGCTTCTCCATGACCATAGATGAAAAACTCACACTTGCCGCCCAGCTCGCAAAACTCAAGGTAGACGTAATAGAGGCGGGCTTCCCACGCTCGTCACCAGGTGATTTTGAAGCGGTTAACAGAATTGCGCGTGAAATAAAAGGCCCGGTGATAGCGGGGCTTGCAAGAGCGTTAAAGGCGGATATCGATTCTTGCTTTGATGCGTTAAAACCTGCGAAGAAAAAACGGATACACACTTTTATCGGCACATCTGAACAGCACATCAAGTATCAGATGAAAAAAACAAAGGCCGAAGCCCTTGCCATGGCGATAAGTGCGGTGAAACGGGCTCGCGAATATGTGAAGGATGTTGAGTTCTCCGCCATGGACGCGTCCCGAACCGACCGGAGTTTTCTTTATGAAATTCTCGAAGCTGTTATTGCCGAAGGGGCGACAACCGTAAATATCCCGGATACCGTAGGTTATGCCATCCCGGAAGAGTTTGGCCGGATGATAGCCGAGATAAAGGAGAATGTGCCTAATATCGACAAGGCGATAATTTCTGTTCATTGCCATAACGATCTTGGCCTTGCCGTGTCGAACTCAATTTCCGCCGTAATGAACGGAGCAAGGCAAATAGAATGCGCCGTGAACGGAATAGGGGAGCGGGCCGGAAACGCGTCGCTCGAAGAAGTCGTGATGGCAATAAAAACCAGAAAAGACTTTGTGAAGGTAAACACAAAAATTGCCACTAAAGAGCTTTGTAAAACGTCGAGGCTCCTTGTTGCCATAACCGGGGTACCTATACAGCCTAACAAGGCTATCGTTGGCGAAAACGCTTTTGCGCATGAGTCTGGCATACATCAGGACGGTGTTCTAAAGAAGCGTACCACGTTTGAAATCATGACACCTGCTTCTGTGGGGTTAAAAAAAAATACCTTGGTGTTAGGAAAGCATTCGGGGCGTCATGCGTTCCGAAAGAGGCTTGAAATGTTGGGCTACAAACTTAAGGCCGATGCTCTCGACAAGGCGTTTGCCAAGTTTAAAGATTTAGCCGACAAGAAAAAACAGATATTCGATGAAGATCTTGAAGCTATCGTGGGCGAAGAAATGGCCTCTGCTGAACAGGTTTTTACTCTGGAACACGTTCAGACAAGTTCAGGCACCAGTACGATCCCGACTGCTACCATCCGGCTTCTTAAGGGGAAAAAAAGCTTTACCGATTCTGCCACGGGTGACGGCCCGGTAGACGCGGCATATAAAGCTATTGAACGAATAACCGGTATTCAGGGTAAACTTATGACATACAACATCCGGTCGATAGGGTTCGGCAAGGATGCCGTGGGTGAAGTGACGGTGAAGGTAGATATCGATGGTGATATCTGTTTTGGCAAAGGTACCTCCACCGACGTTATAGAAGCCTCGGCCAAGGCGTGGCTTGTGGCTATAAACAGGAAAGCTAAGTGATATGAGCTGGTTTACAAAAGTAAAAACTCCGCTGGAAAAAATAGCCTTCACCCGTAGCAGGGTTCCTGAAGGTGTGTGGAGCAACTGTGGCGGATGCAAAAAAATTATTTACCAGAACGAGCTTATCCGTGAAAAAGGAGTTTGCCCCAAATGTGGACATCATCATCGCCTCTCCGCGGCGGAGCGTATTGCGCTGTTAATAGACGACGGAACGTTTGTTGAGCGCGACACTGACCTTGTCGCAACTGACCCGCTAAAGTTTAGAGATAGTAAAAAGTATAAAGACAGGCTTAGTGCAGGGCAGAAAACTACCGGGATGAAAGACGCCATTATTGCAGGTTCCGGGTTTATTGAAGGGCGACCCGTGGAGATTGCCGCTCTTGATTTTAGTTTTATGGGCGGCTCCATGGGGTCCGTTGTTGGCGAAAAAATTACAAGAACCATAGAACGTGGCGTAGAACATGGCGTTCCTGTTATCGTTGTTTCCTGCTCCGGCGGCGCAAGAATGCAGGAGGGTATTTTCTCGCTCATGCAAATGGCGAAAACATCCTCGGCCCTGGCCGAACTTGCAGAAAAAAATCTACCCTTCATTTCCGTTTTGGCCGACCCTGTGGCAGGCGGCGTAACGGCAAGTTATGCCATGTTGGGCGACGTTATTATTGCCGAGCCGGGGGCGCTTATCTGTTTTGCCGGTGCGCGCGTTATAGCCCAAACAATAAAAGAAACCTTGCCGGAAGGTTTTCAACTTGCAGAGTTTTTATTAGAACACGGCTTCCTGGATATGGTGGTTCACAGGCATGAGCTAAAGGGGAGAATCGCAACACTTTTATGTTACATGGCCCCGCATCCTACGTGCGAAGCTACCCCTGCGAATGAGCCGGAAGCGCCTGTGCCGACTGCCGATGAAAAAAGCGAACAGGATTAATTGCGTCTTTGTAAAACGATGTGAAGATGACCATTAAGAGCGCCACGGCATATCTCAATTCGCTTGAGTTTCATGGGATAAAACTGGGCCTCTCCAACACCGTAAAACTGCTTGAACAACTTGGCAACCCGCAGAACGATTTTGCGGTTGTCCATGTTGCCGGAACCAACGGCAAAGGTTCTGCCTCCATGATGATTTCAAATGTACTCACGCACGCCAAAATTAAAAACGGACTGTATGTGTCGCCTCACCTTGTAACGTTCAGGGAGAGAGTACAGGTTAACGGGAAAATGATCGGGGCGAGCGCGGCTGTTCAACTAATTGCGGACGTTAAAAATGCAAGCGACGCATTACCTAACGTGCAGGTAACCTATTTTGAGTTCATGACGGCGATGGCGCTTCTTCACTTTTCACGAGCCGGTGTAAAACTTGCTGTTCTGGAAGTTGGGCTTGGCGGACGGTTTGACTCTACAAACGTGGTTGATCCGCTGGTGTCGGTCATAACTTCTATCGCTATGGATCATCGCTCGCATTTAGGCGGCACTTTAGCTTCCATCGCTTTTGAGAAGTGCGGAATTATAAAAAAGGGTAAGGATGTGGTGGTTGGGGTGCGCGACGGCAATGTTGCAAAAACCATAACTTCAGAAGCGAAAAAGAAAAAAGCGCCATGCTACCTTGTGAAGAAAGATTTTACGTCTCGCAGGTTTTTAAAGGGTGGTGACTTTGAGCATTTTAATTTTCGTTTCGGGGAAATCGGGTTTCGCGACATAAAAATTCCGCTTGCCGGAAAAAAGCAGGTAGATAACGCCGCCTGCGCGATGACAGCCCTGCTTTTACTGCGTCGTCACGGTTTTAAAATTAGCGATGAGGCTTTTAGGTCTGGGCTTGCCAATGTCTACTGCCCCGGCAGGTTCGAGACTGTGAGTCACACGCCTTCCGTTATTCTGGACGGGGCGCACAACCCAAAAGCGGCAAGCGCTCTTTGCCATGCGCTAATGGAGCGGTTCGGAAATAAAAAAATAGACTTTATTTTTGGGGCGATGGCGGATAAAGACTATACAAGAATGATTAAAAACCTGGCACCGGTGGCAAAATCATTTATGTTTTTCTCGCCAGGTATAGAAAGGGCGGCACCGCCGGCAAAGATGGCTCTTGTGCTTGCGGACACAAAAATCAAAACACGAATTGCCAAAAATATTGATGATGTTTTGAAACTAATTGAACGTGCGCCCAGTAAGTCTGTAATCTGCGTAACAGGGTCGTTTTATACGATTGGGGAGATACGATCCCTGCTTGTTAATTAAGAATATCAATGGGTTACGATTAGCGAATATTTGCCGAAAATGTGTGCTATAATGTAGCGGTAAATTGTGGGGGCGTTCCGGTTTCGACGGGAATGCCGGTGCGTAGGTTGCGCGTCGTGGATGTCATTGACCACGTAAATACCAATGGCAACTTGTTATAATCGCCAATGATTATGACTACACCGTTGCTGCTTAATTAAATTTAAGTAAGTAACCGTTTTTACCACCTTTTCCTGCCGGGTGGATAAGAGCGTAATACAGACAGGATAGCTGATAGGTTTTGTTCTTGGGCCTTGAGGCGAAACAATACGAGGGCTGGCGCCATTCCCGCCTTGTTTCCGGGCTAAGGGATGGGGCGAGACTTTATTCGGAGACTACACGTGTAGACGCCTGCGACTTAGGATTTTCGGACAGGGGTTCGACTCCCCTCGCCTCCACCATTTGAAAAAAGACAACCCGTCTCTCCGGGATCATTCTCCGGGACGACGGGTTTTCTATTTTCCCTTGTATTCAAAGGGTTTGGGCGGTTTTCACATCGACGACCGCCCCCTCTCCACCCGCCTCATTTCTACCATTCTCCAGCCTTTCATTCTCTGTTTGCCCCCTGATTCTCTGTTTTCTCTGGACGAAGTCCGAAGCTCGTCCGGTGGGGCAATATCCCTGTTATATTAAGGATTTGAGCCGATCGGCCAGTTTGGGAGTTATGGAAACACGTCCTGTGGTATGAAAAAGCACCCGAATTTTCGAACCAAAAGTCC
>UOGC01000045.1_pt1 | contig 15685 bp, 10 predicted proteins | sample 1988541 | NCBI WGS metagenome assembly UOGC01 (sample SAMEA4712194, study PRJEB27164) | hydrothermal vent metagenome | biome: marine basaltic hydrothermal vent biome; feature: marine hydrothermal vent; material: mineral | place: Pacific Ocean | collected 2011-06-14/2011-07-23 | depth 1689 m
TGGGGCGGCAGAACGCGGACGACGGGCACGAACCTTTTTCCATGACCGTGCTTGCCATAGGCAACTCATCTTTTACCAACGGAGTTTCGAAACTGCATAGCGAAGTTTCGAAGGGCTTGTGGAACAGCATGTATGAAGGGTTGGATACCCACGACGTGCCTATTCGTGCCATAACGAATGGCGTGCATATACGCTCATGGTTGTCAGACGATATGTGGCATCTTTTCGACAGATATCTGGGGCAACACTGGGTTAGTGAGCCGGCTAACGATAGCGTGTGGCGTCGTATTCACGACATACCAGACGCGGAGCTTTGGCGCACGCATGAACGCCGCAGGGAGCGCCTCGTTGGGTTTTGCCGTGGAATGCTAAAATCACAACTTGCAAAGCGTCATGCACCCGCAACGGAGATCGCGCTGGCGGATGAAGCGCTTCACCCGGACGCTTTAACGATAGGTTTTGCCCGCCGTTTTGCAACCTACAAGCGTGGCAACCTGCTGTTTTCCGATCTTGACAGGTTAAAAGCTATCTTGTGCAGTACGGATAAACCGGTTCAGATCGTTATCGCAGGCAAGGCCCATCCAAAAGACAATGAGGGTAAAACCGTTATAAAAAACATAATCCACTGGATTCGTGACGAAGATCTTAGAAGCCGTGTGGTTTTTATTGAGAATTACGATATAAGCCTCGCAAGATATCTTGTTCAGGGTGTGGACGTGTGGCTCAACACGCCTCGCAGGCCCATGGAGGCTTCCGGCACTTCGGGCATGAAGGCTTCGGCTAATGGTGCCTTGAATCTATCCATTCTGGATGGATGGTGGTGTGAAGGATATCGGCCAGACACGGGCTGGGCCATCGGAAGTGGAGAGGAATATGGCGGTAATTATGAAGAGCAGGATCAGATAGAGTCAAAAGCGCTTTATGACCTGCTGGAAAAAGAGGTGGTGCCTACTTTTTATAACCGCAGACGTGACGATATGCCAAGAGACTGGATCAAAATGATGAAGTCTTCCTTGTCTACGCTGAACGCCGTTTTTAATACTAACCGCATGGTTCGCAATTACTCCATGTTTTTCTATCTACCCTGCGCCAATCGCTGGAAAGAACTTGCCGCAGATAGCAGGGCGAGGTTAAAGGACCTTACAAAGTGGAAACACAAAATGAAAGAGCAGTGGCCCCACATCTCTGTTGCCGATGTTCAGGAGGGAAGCGACAACGGAAACCTTCGTGTAGGGAACATGCTTACGATTACAGCTTCCGTCCGGTTGGGGGCGTTGAAACCAGAAGATGTAAAGGTTGAAACGTATTACGGAACGCTAGACACTAACGACTCCATGACTGACGGTCAACCCGCCGCCATGTCGTTTGACACCATGAAAGACGGGGTTGCGGTTTTTAAAGGCTCCATACCATTGATGGAATCTGGCAGATACGGATATTCTGTGCGGGTGGTTCCTAACCACCCGGATATGTTCGACAGGATCGAGCCGGGTTTTGTGCGATGGAGCTAGGGTTTTAAAATAAAAATGCCGTGATTTGCAAGACGGTGTGATGCGCATCATGTTTGTGGGACAGGTTTTATGAACTGGGCTTACCCGCCACCTGTTGAGTTTCCTGATTCTGTAGATAACGTCCGCGATTTTGCAGGTGGCCTGATCGCCGAGATATTAACAAACCCGCCGCTACTTGCTAAAGAAGACGTTAACGCTTCTTGTGATGGCCTGCCGGATCATGTGGCGGACGTTTTGCAAAAAGGGCAGGAAGCTTTAAAAGCAGGCGCTCTTCATGAAGCCCGCGTGGTTCTTGAACCTGTCGCTGTTTTCCATCCACACATTGCCGCTTTATGTGGCATTGCGTGTTATGCCATGGGGCGGGTTGAACGGGCCGTTTCTTTGTGGGAAACGCTTTACAGAATATCGGAAAATAAAGACACGCCCAGTCTTTATAATTCCTTGATGGTTTTGCGAGGAGCCCTTATTACTCAGGAAAACTTTCTTCACCCGGAGTGTGAGGCGATGAGCGTTCTTTGCAACGGGCGGGGGGTGGATGTCGGGTGCGGCGGAAACAAAACATGCCCAAACGCCATAGGAGTTGATTTGACTCCCGAAGGAGACACCGGAAAATATGGCGGGCAGGCTGGTGTGGAATCGAGGGCCAACGTGGTTGCTTCTGGTGATTACATGCCGATGTTTGAAGATAACTCCCTTGATTATGTAATCTCACGCCATAATCTGGAGCATTATCAAGATTATATAAAAACACTTTTTGAATGGACGCGAGTGTTGAAGCCAGGTGGCGTGCTAGGCGTAATAACTCCCGACCATGAATGGGTAGATACCATCTCGCTCGATTCCACCCACTATCATGTGTTCACGCAGGCAAGCCTTGAAAATTTGTTCAGGCATATTCCATTTCTTGAGCCGGTTTATACAGGGCCGTGCGTGCCACGCTGGTCTATTATGGCTGTAGTGCAAAAAACGTCGCTTAACTCAAGGTTTAATTACAATGAGTCGATTAACAAAAGGGAGGCTGGCAGGGTTTTGGACTGCATGGAAAACTACAGGAGAGAAGGTAAAGCGGTGCTGGTTTCAGAACTTGCTAAAGAAGCGGAATGGCTTATACAAAATCAGCAATGAATAATTTAAGCGTTAAAGCGGAAGATGCCCCGGCGGTTCTATCAAAACTTGTTGAGCAGTTCATATCTATGGATATCGATTTCTCCGATATTCCGGTAGAGCCTGAAAAACTTGACGGCAAAAAACGGGCCGATCTTGAAGAAGCGGTAAACCTTGCACAAAACGGAAATTTGCAAACAGCGTATGAACTTGCGCTAAAAAAGAGCGGCACGTCTTTTGAGTTTGATTACCTGCGCGGGAAAATACTTTTCTCACTTAAATCCTATTATGAAGCCCATGAGGCTTTTGCAGAGTCTTTAACTCAGTTTAGCGAGTATGCGGAGGTTTGGTTTTACCTTGGCATGTGTGATTACCAAATGGGACTATTAAGCCAAGGGTTCATGGAATGGCATTTAACTTACGATGCTAATAAAAACCATGAAGACGCAAGACTGCTTTTAAACTTTGCAAACACCATGATGAAAACCACGCACAGGGAGTTGAACCCGGAGGCGGAGGTGATTCTTCCTATAGTTAACGGGAGGGGAGTAGACGTTGGATGCGGTGGCGTAAAAACTCATAAAGACGCTATAGGGGTTGACCTTATCGCCCCTGGTGAGCTGGGGGATAAAGCGAGCCAGAAAGGAATAGCCTCGCAGGCGGATATCTACGCTTCTGGTGATGACCTGAACATGTTCACAGATGGTGAGCTAGATTACGTTATTGCGAGGCATAATCTGGAGCATTACACTGATCCTCTCAAAACGCTTCTGGAATGGAGGCGGGTTTTGAAAACGGGCGGAGTCATCGGGCTTGTGCTACCGGACGATGACGCATTCGACACCATACACGCAGACAAAACCCATGCGCACGTTTTTACGCAGTCATCGTTTCGTAACATAATCTCCATCATTCCCGATCTTGAGATTGCGGAGATGGGAATAAGCCAGGCCAACTGGTCTTTTTACGCCATAGTGGAAAAGGTTAAACTAGGTGAAAAAGCGTCATATCCTTACAGGCGAAAGTTGAATGAATGGCTGGCGAAGGATGTAAGAAAACGGGCGGAACTTGCCATCGCCGTTGGGTTAAACGATGTCGCCTCTGCGGCTTTAAGGTGCTTGTCTCGCCTCCTGCCGGATGAGCATTTGCTTGCAGACCCTGACCAACTGCATCCGTTTCCTTTTTCAGGGTTTGAGCCAAAAACGCCTGCGATGCTTTCAGGCAAACGCAAAGTAATGGTGTTAAAAGGGAATTATCTGGCGGATGCTTACTGCGCCGCTCTTGAAAAAATGGGCTATGCTGTAGCCCGCTTCCCATTCAGCCGCAAACAAAAACTTTCCCAACATCTTGAAAGAAGAATAAGGAGGTTTAACCCTGATTTTATAATCTCAGCAACCCTTCACCCTTACCTTTCCGAGTCTCTTCGCAATATGGATATCCCTTATGTCGTTTGGTCGGAAGATATTCCAACGCACGATTTGTTGCTACGTCGAGACCTTATTCCGGATAACACCCGTTTATTTCATGGCTCTGTGACCGAGACCGCAAGATATAAAAAACTTGGCGTGCGTAACGCGGTCTACCTGCCACCGGCGATCGATTATGAATGCTTTAAACCAACATCCGCTAAAGACGTGGCTTCGTATGACATAAGTCTGGTTGTTCCGGCGCCTGTTTTGAATATGTACGAGACCCTCTCTCGCACCTTGCGTAAGGCCATCATGAGCCGAGATACATCTGTGGAGGGTAAAAATAGACTGTTTGAATGGATCGGTAAACTGGGCAAAATTATTACCGGCCAGTTGGAAGCTTGCGTCGAATGGAAAACTCATGACTTGTGGAACGATATCATAGGTGACGCGAGACCTCCCTCCATTGCCAATATGTCGAAGGCCGAGACGTTATACGCGATTGGCGATGAAGCTTCTTGCCGGAAAATGGCGCAACTTTTATCCGCGCTTTCAGGTTTTGACCTGCATGTTTGGGGTGAGTTGAATTGCAAGGTACAAGCAGGTGTGGCTCACGATCTTTCTGATTACCTGTCCCAAGCTCCGCTTATATATTCCGGCTCTAAAATAAACATCTATACGGGGGCGATTTATGAGCAGGATGTTATTCCGTCGCACATGTTGGAGATCATGTCGGCGGGTGGTTTTGTGTTGGCTGAACACCGAGATTCATACGAAGATGCTTTTGAAACAGGCAAAGACCTCGTTTGTTTTAAATCGTATGATGAGGCCAAAGAACTTGCCGAATATTATTTAAGCCACCCTGATGAGCGCAAGGCCATAGCGGAGAGTGGGCGTTTAAAGGTGGCCGAAAATTATCTGTTAAAAGACCGCCTTGAAACAATTATCGATGCGGTTGCGGAATAAGGGTTGAAACGCAGATGAAAATTATTACATTTAACTGGCACACGCCATATCTCTCGATGCTGGCAAAACTTCCGCACGAGTTTGATGTGGCCCCGCCTGATGTACCTTCCTCCCAGCTTACGTCGTGGGATGAGAACATGCGCCCCTTAACCCCTAACGTTCATCCTGTTTCAAAGGATGAGGCGCAAAAGAGGATTGCCGAACCAGGGTTTTACGATATCGTTTTGGCCCATAACGTAAAAGACCTGATGCTCACGAAAAACCTGAATATACCCAAACTGCTTGTGTTCCACAACAGGCTTTCAACGGAAGCGCAACTTGGCGGCAAACCGGAAATTGTTGACGATTATCGAACGCAGATTCGCAGTTTGGTTTCTGGTGTTTATTGCATTTTTATTTCCAAAACAAAACGGTATGACTGGGGTCTGCCGGGTGAAATTATTATGCCTGGCATAGATGCTTCGCTTTATGGCGGGTATACGGGCGAAAAAAATGTTGCCATCAGGGTGGGGAACAGCATTAAATCACGCGCCCTCATGACAGGATATTCCATGCAGGAAGAAGTTTTGCACGGTTTGCCGAATCTGCTGGTGGGTGTTAATCCTGAAATACCTGAGAGCCAACCATCAAAAAACTGGGACGATTTAAAAAGAATATACCGTGAACACAGGTTACTGCTAAATACATCGATGCCGCCTTGGGAAGATGGATATAACCTTGCCGTTTTAGAGGCGATGGCAACCGGCATGCCGGTGGTCTCTGTTGCAAACCCAACGTCACCTTTAACAGACGCTGTTGACGGATTTCTAAACGTCGATGCTGGTGGCTTGCGGAAAAATGTTGAAAAGCTGTTAGGTGACAAAAATCTTGCGATGGAGATAGGTGCGAGAGGGCGGGAGACCGTAAAAAAATATTTTCCGATGGATGCCTTTTTAGAAAAATGGGATTCTGCCATAAAACGGGCGTATGAATGGTTCCCTTATGACTCTAGTGTTCTGTTTAATAAAAGTTCCGGCGTAAAGGCCGATAAAGCAAAAATGCCAAAGCCTGTGCCGGGCGGCAAAAACATCATTTTGTCATACACCTCTATGCCATTTACTGCCGCAACGTATATTGAAAAAGCGATGACAAAAAAGCATAGCGTGCTTACGGTGGGCTGTAAAATTACAACTGCGATAATAGAAAAATGGAACCTTCAAAATATGAAGGCTGTGCCTAAAACTCATGACATTCACACGCCTGATCTTACCGTGGAAACAGACTTTATGCTGGAACGTTTGCCAAGCGGATTTTACCCCGATTTTTTTCTGTGGGTGGAAACCGGCCTTGGTCAGGCGCCAGTGGGGCTTGAAAAACTTGCCTGCCCCAAAGTTGCATATCTTATAGACACTCATGTCCATTTTGAAAGAGACCTTGCCGCGGCAAAAAATTTTGACATAGTTTTTTTAGCACAGCGTGAATATATACCGGAGTTTAAGAAGAACGGAATTAAAAACGTTTTCTGGCTACCGTTAGGGTGCGACCCTGAAACCCATGGCAAGGTGGATGTTCCGAAAGAACATGATGTCGGTTTCGTTGGCTCGCTAACCGATGAGCGGCGCGTTGCCCTTTTGCAAAAAGTGGCAGAGCGGGTGAGTGTACGTTACGACCGGCTCTTTTTGCGCGAGATGGCAGATTTTTTATGCAGGTCTAAAATCGTGTTTAACAACGCCATTAAAAATGACCTTAACATGCGCGTGTTTGAAGGGTTATGTTCCGGCAGTATGTTGCTCACTGACAACGCCGAAGGGCTCAAAGACTTTTTTGAAGACCCTAATCATCTGGTTATTTATAACGACGATAATATTGCGGAGCTTGCAGAGTATTACATAGAGCATGAGGCGGAACGGGAAGTGATAGCCGAGGCGGGCCGGAAACTTGCGTTGGCAAAACATACCTACGCCCACCGTGTGGATGAGATAGTGAAGGTAGTGGGTGAGGTTTTGAAGTGACTTACAGGAAGGGCTAATGCGCTAACCTATCAAAAGCTCAAGCGCTTCCTCCGCGTCTTTTACTTCCTCAATTTTTATTCCCTTTGGTGCAGGCAGTGGTTTTTTCAGTTTCGGTATAACAACACGTGTAAACCCCAAACTTGCCGCTTCGTTTATTCTCGCTTCCATTTGCGGCGCAGATCGTATCTCGCCACCCAAACCTACTTCGCCTATGATAACCGTGCCAGGGTCTATCGGGATATCGCGAAAGCTCGAAACCAGCGCTACCAGTATGCCAAGGTCTGACGCCGGTTCCTCCACACGCACGCCGCCTGCCGCGTTAACGAAAACGTCTTCCCCCATGATGTGAACTCCGGCCCGTTTTTCTATTATCGCCATCAAAATAGCAACGCGGTTATGGTCTACGCCAACGGTTGTACGCCTCGGAGTAGGGGAGGTGGTGGAGGCCACAAGCGCCTGTATCTCTACGAGCATCGGCCTCGTTCCGTTTACCAGCGCTACAACCACCGAACCTGATATATCTGCCCGCTTCTCAGACAGGAAAATTTCAGACGGGTTATCGACGCCTATCAACCCCTCGTTTTTCATTTCAAACACGCCGATTTCGTTAGTCGAACCAAACCTGTTTTTGACACCGCGCAAGATTCTGAACTGACTGCCACGTTCGCCTTCAAAATATAAAACGGTGTCTACCATATGTTCTAAAAGACGTGGGCCCGCTATTGCCCCTTCTTTCGTAACGTGGCCGATTAAAAATATCGGGATGCCGCTTCTTTTGCATATGGTAAGTAGCCTGCCGGACGACTCGCGCACCTGCCCCACCGTGCCGGGTGCAGATGGTATCTCTTCCGTATAAATGGTCTGGATAGAATCGATTATGACAAGCGAAGGTTTTAGTTTTTCTATCTGATTTTCAATCTCTTCTACCTGTGTTTCGGGCAGAATAAAAAGGTTGCTAGATAGGCAGGCGAGCCTCTCTCCCCGCATTTTTATCTGGCTTGGTGATTCTTCGCCGGAGACGTATAGCACCGTTGCAAGGTTTCCCATGGCTCCTGCCACCTGAAGGAGCAGAGTCGATTTGCCAATGCCAGGGTCGCCACCGACAAGAGTTAACGAGCCTGTAACTATTCCGCCACCTAAAACCCTGTCCATCTCGCTTATAGTCGTAGGGGTTCTAATGGCGGTATCGGAAGTCACCTCCGTTATGGCTATAGGTTGTTCCGACGAATCGGATTCGATCCATCTTTTTGCGCGGCCAGACCTTGAATCTGGCGCGGTGGCACGTTCTTCGCTAAAACTGTCCCACTTATTGCAGGCGGGACATTTGCCAAGCCACTTTGCGCTTTGGTGTCCGCACGACTGGCAGATGTATAGTATGGATGTTTTTTTCGCCACCTGATTTATCTATTCAGATTCCTTGACCAGTTTTTCGCGAAGCTTGCGTTTGGCTTCTATCTTTAGCCTCGTTTTGCTTTTTGCCGTTTCAGGGGCGGGCTCTTTTTTTATAGATTTTTCCTTTGGGGGGGCAGGCTTTGTTACAGCAGGTTCTGGAGCTCTTTGTTCTGCCGGTTTTTTGCCAGGTTTTACAACATTTTTATAAGTATCCCAAGTGATGCGGTATCTGTGCCCCGCTATCTCTTCGGGTGTTACATTCGTTTCGTATTCGATAGTTCCTGTTTCTCCGGGGTTTAACCTGTCCGGTTTTATTTTGCCTCCCGTGAATGGAATAAAAAGGTCTGCGGCACGTCTTCGTTCTACATGAAACAGAATTACGTCAAGTTGCACGGCCTCGACTGGTGACGAACCATCGTTTTTAAGGGTCGCGTTTATTACGGCCCATCCGCTGTCTGAATTGGTGAACCGGATGTCGCCAACCATCACGACGTGCCCCTCGCCTTTATTCGAGCTTTTACTTGTTGCGCCAGCACTTGTGGTTTTGTTTTTCCTGGAAATTGCCCCCGGCAAGATTACGTCAATGCCATGTTTGTTGGCTTCATACGGATCATCGGTATAGTGGGGTTGCCCCTGTTCGTCGACCCATTTATACGTTTGTTTGTCAGAGGCTGTTTCGGCGGTGAGAGGCCAAGCTAGCAGTAAAGTTAAAACAACGATGGCGAAACCTGCAAACGGTCTGTTGATTAAACACATCGTGTGATTATAGCAGTTAATAAGACAGAATAAAAAACGCTTGATAGCATGGTAGAAAAAAATGCGAATAAAACTTGATGGCAAAAGCCAAAAGTGGGGATAAGACATTGACATGTGAATGCTTGTGTAAGAAAATCAAAGGTGGAAGCGCTTTGGGAGTTCTTTAACCCGGCGTATTGAACCTGGAACATAATTTGGCAGTTGTTGCCCAATTGGGGAGTAATCAGCTTAATGGCCCGCATTCTCAAAACCGTGAGTTTGGCGTTTGCCATGTTCCTTCTTCTCCTTGTTCCCTCCAAGTCTTGGAGCGATACTCCAATTAAAGCCCACGCCGTTTATCTGGAGGGGGACGTTAAAGTTTTCTCCTTCAAAAACTCGAAGATGCGTTCCGTAGAAAAAAATGACCCTTTTTATGAAGGCGACAGAATCGTTACCGGTGCGGATGGCGTGGTGGAGATAGAACTTGATACGGGCGACCTCATAAGAGTTGATAAAGGTAGCGACATGGTTATAAAAGCCTTGCATCGCACGGCGCAGGGGAGTAGCCAGTCTGTTTTTAGCCTGCTTTTGGGCAAGGTGAAATCTGCCGTTAACAAACTTGTAGATGACCAATCCAAGTTTGAATATCACACAAAGGCGGCTGTGGCAGGAGTTGCTGGAACACCTCCGTTTATCGTGGCTGTCACAGGCTCGTCAACTAACATTGACCTTCTTGGCGAGCAAGGTGACCACGGGTCTGTTTACGTTAAAGGAACCGACCCCAATGCAACGAGGGTAAATCTGCCGCCAGGGTTTAGAACCAACGTTGCGTTTGGCAGGGCTCCAACCAATCCGTTTGCGATCTCAAATGAAAGGCGGCAAAATCTGAACAGGCAGATTCCTTTCAAAACTACACCCAAAAGAAAAGTTGCAAAAAAACAACCTCCCGCACAGTCAGTACAAACCGATAAAACTGAGCCAAAAGAACAGGTTGATGAGAAACCTGTAGTTACCGATAAACCAAAACCTCCCATACTTCCTTCGGTAGCGGGGCCGTCTATCGAAGAGAAAATTGTGATAAACGCTCTTACACGAAAAGTTAGCAAACCGCGCCAGACTGCTCCTGAACAGTCTCAGAATGTGGAAGGGGTTGAAAACCAAACGACGGCTACCCAGGGGATAATAGGTCAGACTGCTGAAAGCACGGGTGACGTAGGGCAACCGTTAAGCTCGACCACAATCGATGTTTTAATCGATTTGAGGTAGAGGCAGATCGATTAAAAAGGATTCTTTACTTATGAGGGCATTGGGGGTTTTTTCTGCTTTTTTGCTTTTGTTTGCGCACGCCGCAAACGCGGGCAATGGCGATTCATCCAAGTGGTTATTTTCAGTTTCTGCAAACTACGGGACATGGGATACTGCAGACCTTGATAGCGATGGCAGGCAGACTATTTCGTTTGCACAGCTTGCCTACGATACCCAAAGATGGGGCGCATCTGTTTCCGGGGCATATGCCAGCACGTCTTACAAACCATCTTTTGCCGATGAAAGGTTTGAGGTAAACACGCTTACCGATACCGATATTTCCACATATTACAATATGAAAGCTGGCAAGCTTACCATCCGGGGCGGGCTTGATCTGCGGCTTCCATCCGGCAAAAGCTCCTATTCTGAGAGTGAACTTGGCAAGATAATCACCGACGATTTGAGCCAGGATCTTATGCTGATTAACTCATACGGTAGCGGAACTAACGTTACCCCTAATGTAATGTTAGTCTACAAATTTACGAAGCTTACTATGGGCCTTGGTGCCAAGTATGATTTTAGAGGCAAGTATGACTATTCTGCTGATACGGCAGATGATGATCTTGACCCCGGGGATTCTCTTCTTGCCGCGTTAAACGGAGTTTATGCACTTTCCAAAAGCAACTTTTTACTTTTTACTTTTACCTACAGCCATTCTGAAAAAGATAAAAGCAACGGTGAGGATATCTTCCGCGTGGGAGACGTGTATACGGGTGAATTCAGGATATTAAAACAGTTTGGGCCAAGCCTTACCCTGCTGGTAAGTGCATCTTATAAGTCGCAGGAAAAAAATGAACTTCTTGGCGAGAACAACACTCTTTCAGGGGAACTTGCAAACTCCAACAACAACACTGTTGAGTTTTATCTGAACACGAACTATCGCTTATGCAAACAGGTAACACTAAACGGGCTTGTGGGCTATAAAAAGGTTGGTGCCAATGGATATAACGACGGAGATAGCCTCTACGACGCTGGCCGAGACAAGGTCTATGTCGAACCGGGTATCTCATGGTATTTCAGCAACAAAATGTATGTAACCGGCAAGGTTCGGTATTCAAACGTTAACGATAAAAAAGACGCCTCGTCAGAAAAAGACGCGCAATATGACGTTGTGAATGTTGATTTGAGTTTTGTCCGCAGTTTTTAAGTGGCCCGTTTTGCCGTTTACATATAAAGATCATCTCATGTTCCCTTTCCTTACTGGCAGGTTATGACACTTAAAAAAATATATCTTGCCTTGATGGCTTTCCTTTTAATGGTCGCCTTTTCCCCTCCTAGATATGTCGCAACTTTTGAGAATCTTGTATACGATCAGTTTATTTACTATACGGCACCAAATGAGCCTGATCCTAGAATCGTAATAATCGGGATAGACCAGAAGTCGCTCGACCAATATGGGCGATGGCCATGGCCGCGTGATGTGATGGCCGATCTTGTTGCAAAGTTGTCAAGCTTTGGTGTGAAGGTTACGGTTATGGATGTTGTTTTTTCAAGCAAGGCGGACACTGAAGTGACTGAACTGCTGGAGAACCTTGATTCTGAAATGGGTGAAAAAGGGATAAAAGAAAGCTCACCTGAGTTTTATGGCGAATTTCAGAAATTGAAAAAAAGTTTTGCGCGGGATGAAGTTCTTGCACAGGCCATGGCAGACGCCGGAAATGTCGTTACCGGCTTTGTGTTTCATGGCAAGGAGGAAGAAGAATATAGTAAGGAGCGGGACGAGCGTTTCCTGCCCATAATAAAACCGTTTCGTATAAAGCTTATTCAGAGATCGGCTGATAACAGAACTGCCAATATCAGCTCTGATGTTTACGGAGTCAACCCCAATATACCGATAATACAAAATGCGGGAGCAACGTCCGGATTTATGAACGCCGCCCCGGACGCTGACGGTGTTATACGTTTTCACCCGATCATTAAAAACTACAAGGGTGATATTTACCCGGCTTTGGCTCTTTCGGCGGCGAACCTTTACTTAAACGCGGTCGGCGATACCAGAGTTATCTTTTCTGGCGATACGTTAAGTGGAGTTACCGTTGGCGACAGGTTGATGCCGCTTAACGAGTTTGGTTTTATTTTTATTCGATACCTGGGCGCGGACAGCACCTTTACCGTTATCTCAGCCGCCGACGTAATAAACAAGCCTGTTGCCGACACAGCGTTTATGGAAAAGCTTAAAGGTAAAATTGCCATAATAGGCGCAACCGCCACACAGCTTTACGACCTTCGCTCCTCACCATTAGGACATACGGCAGGTGTGGAGATTCAGGCCAATGGTATTTCTAATCTTTTAACGGGTAGCGCCATAAGCAAAGCTGGCTGGCAGAAGATTTATGACGTTGTTCTTGTGTTTATCATCGGAACTTTTCTTTATTACATTTTACAGAGAGTTAGCATCTTCGCGGGTGTCCTTGTTTTTGTCGCCTTTTTTGCGGGGCTTTTAGCGTTTAATCTTTGGATGTTCGCGAGCCTTTCACTTTGGCTAAACAGCGTCACACCGGCGCTAACAATTTTGCTCTGCTACATAACCATAACCGTGTATCACTATTTAGAAGAGCAGGAATCGAGGCGGTACATAAAAGACGCTTTCGGGCGTTACCTGTCGCCCAATGTTATTACCCGGTTAATTGAAAACCCTGACCTTTTGAAACTTGGTGGACAGAGAAAAATAATGACCGCGTTTTTCTCCGACGTGGCAGGTTTTACCAGCATCTCAGAACAACTGAACCCGACGGAACTCGTTACCCTGCTTAACGAATATCTCTCCGAAATGACAAACATTATTTTAAGTCTCGACGGTACCGTGGATAAATATGAAGGGGACGCCATCATCGCGTTCTGGGGGGCGCCGATGGATATTAAAAACCATGCGGCACTGTGTGTTGAGGCGGCGGTAAAAATGCAACGCAAACTTGTGGATATGCGTGCCGATTGGCGCAAGAGGGGCCAACTTGAGCTTTATGTGCGCATGGGGATAAACACGGGGGAGATGGTTGTAGGCAACATGGGTTCCAAACAGAGAATGGATTACACCATGATGGGTGACTCTGTTAACCTCGCCGCAAGACTTGAAGGGGTTAATAAATATTACGGCACCTATACGATGATTTCTGAATTTACTCATGAGCTTGTAAAAGATAAATTCCTTTGTTTGGAGTTAGACTCTGTGCGGGTGGAAGGAAAGAAAAAAGCTATACGTCTTTACGAGGTGATTGAGAGCAAGGAAAAAGCGACCGACGTGCAACGCAAATTTGTTGATGGTTTTTTAACTTCTCTTTCAGCTTTCAGGGAGCGCGAGTTTGAGCAGGCAAAAACGCTTTTTCAAAACCTTGAAGGAGAAGCCCCGGAAAAATCGACCGCCATCAAGCTTTATCTCTCAAGAATAGACGAGTTAATAAAAACGCCTCCGGCGCCTGATTGGGATCATACATACAACATGGCCAAGTAGCGCCTAACTACTTTACCGCAACCTCTATCGCCTCGGCCCGTTCGGTTGCGGTCATGTGATGTGGCGAACCGCCGGGGTTTACTTTTATAAGCACAGAGAACACAAGCTCGGCTCCAGTCGTGTCGTACCCCACCTTTTCAATTGTGTTCATGGCGAAGAAATCGGCTGTAAGCTCCATTAACGTATCGTTAGTAGAGAGGGCCGCGTCTCCCATTTGCGTGTGCCAAAGCTCGTGATAAATTACAAACGCAACGGCTGATTCAAAAATGGTCTCGGAAACGGCAGATTCTTTTAACATGTGTAAAAGCCCATCGTGTATTGCCACCGTTTCAAGATAGGCGTGTGCCGATATTTGCGAGTCCGCACAGACCCGCACAGATATGCCTCCGTCAAGGTTGGGGTGGCCAGCCAAGGTTAGCTTGGGTGAGAAGCTATCGTCGCTCTCCGCCATCGTGTTAAACCGCTCTATTATCTCAAGTATTGCGGGGAGAAACTCTTCATCCGCTTCGCCACATTCAGGGTTCATGCGCAAAGCGTTTTCCTCAACGGCAATGGTGGTAAGCCTGTCGTTACTTGCCAGCCTGTCTGTTGCGGCTCCACCTGCCGGGTCTCCCAGTTTTTCGTCCGGGTTTAAAATATCTCCGCACGCGGAGAGGGCGAACGAGCCTAAAAAGACTATAAGAAGTTTTGCGATGAATGTTACAAATTTATCCATAACGCTTCAGATTATAGCGTGTTATCGTGGTGCTTAGCAACATGCGCCTGCGGTAATATCGCCATCGTTATTATCATCAGATACTGCGCCACCGCCTGCGCAATCAAAAAGCCCCAGATGGCTTATTTCGTTAGATACATGGAAGAACGGATTTAACCTGCTCTCCTTAATAATGTCGGCTGTATTTTTACATATCCGCACGGCCAACCCCGCTGGGAAAAAGTGGTTCAAATCAAGGGCATAAGCCTCATGCGCACCTGGCATATTTCCTTTATACACCGCAACCTGGCCATAATCTTCACATTTTTCTTCCATGGCAATTTTAAAGCCCTTGTAGGTAACGGAATAGAAGTGGATCATTTCTATCACGTCTTTCGTTTTTCTGCGCGATGTTTGGCGCACGTCGTTAAAGCCTGCAGATCGCATACGGCGGATAAAATCGCCTTCATAATCGGCTCCTGTTAAACATTCTGAATATAACTTGGCGTCAGCTTGCAAGGCTTCGGGGATACGCCTGTCTGCAACGATATCAGAAATTAAAAACTCGCCACCCGGTTTTAACACGCGGTATATTTCGCTGAACACGGCGGTTTTGTCTGTAGACAGGTTTATCACGCAGTTAGATATCACGCAGTCTACAGAGTCATCCGGCATGTCAAGATTTTCAATTTCGCCCTTTATAAATTCAACGTTGGGCTTGGTATATCCGAGGTTTTTCATTATAGGTGCAACGTTGCGCTGAGCCACTTCCAACTGCTCGTCTGTCATGTCTATGCCGATAACGCGCCCGGCTTCGCCAACCAACTGCGCAACTATAAAAACGTCTGTTCCGGCGCCGCACCCCAGGTCCAGCACCGTATGGCCAAAAATCGCGTCTGGCATTGGGGAGCCGCATCCGTATTGTTTAGACTTTACTTCGTCAGTAAGTGGTTTTAACAGCTCCGCGTCATAATCGGTTGTGCAACAGGCGTCATATTCCAGGTCTTCCGTCTGCTTAACCGTGTTTCCGTAATATTGCTGAACTATCTCTTTCATATCGTCCCTTCCGTTATAACGGGTATTTTTTCTTTAATGGCCCTGTTTGAGCCATGCTGTGGTGAACTTCTCAT
>UOGC01000051.1_pt1 | contig 15646 bp, 17 predicted proteins | sample 1988541 | NCBI WGS metagenome assembly UOGC01 (sample SAMEA4712194, study PRJEB27164) | hydrothermal vent metagenome | biome: marine basaltic hydrothermal vent biome; feature: marine hydrothermal vent; material: mineral | place: Pacific Ocean | collected 2011-06-14/2011-07-23 | depth 1689 m
AACGTAAAATTTTCTTTTGCTTACTTTTCTTTTTTAAAAGAAAAGTAAGGTTCTAAAGCCCGGCGGCTTTGCGCAGAGCGTCGGCCTTGTCGGTTTTCTCCCATGTGAAATCAGGAAGATTGCGCCCAAAATGGCCATAGGCCGCAGTTTTGCGATAGATCGGACGACGCAGATCGAGAGTTTTCAAAATACCGTAAGGGCGCAGGTCAAAGTTATCACGAACAATTTCATGAATTTTCTCCTGATCTACCTTGCGCGTGCCGAACGAATCGACCAGAACGGAAACAGGTTCTGCCACGCCAATGGCGTAGGCCAGCTGAACTTCACATTTATCCATAATTCCGGCCGCTACGAGATTCTTTGCGATGTAGCGGGCCATGTAGGAAGCCGAGCGGTCAACTTTGCTTGGGTCTTTGCCAGAGAAAGCGCCGCCGCCATGAGACCCAACGCCACCGTATGTATCTACGATAATTTTCCTGCCGGTCAGGCCTGTGTCGCCATGCGGGCCGCCGATAACGAAACGGCCTGTTGGGTTGATGTGATATTTTATCTTTTTCTCGTCGAAAAGTTCTTTAGGCATAACAGGTTTTATAACTTTCTCAATAACCTCTTTTGCCAGATCTTCTTCGGAGATATCTTCGCTATGCTGTGTGGAAATAACGACAGTGTCTATCCTGTGCGGACTTCTGTTCGTATATTCGACCGTCACCTGCGCTTTGCTATCTGGCCTTAAGAAAGGCATTTCACCGCTTTTACGCAGTTCTGCAAGTTTGAGGAGAAGCTTGTGAGACAGAACCACCGGCAGAGGCATAAGCTCTTCGGTTTCATTGGTAGCATAGCCGAACATAATGCCTTGGTCGCCAGCGCCCTGATCTTCCGGGTTTTCGCGGGCAACGCCCTGTGCGATATCGGCAGACTGCTCATGCATGGCATTTAGCACGGAACACGACTTGTAATCAAAACCCAGGGATGAATCGTTATATCCGATATCTTTAACAACACCCCTTGCTATCGCGTCTATGTCTATTTTCACTTCAGGTTTGCAAGAATATTCCCCGCCAACAAGAATGAGACCCGTGGTGCAAAAAGTTTCGCACGCCACACGAGCCATAGGGTCCTGCCCTATTATGGCGTCAAGAACCGCGTCCGAAATCTGATCGCTTATTTTGTCTGGATGTCCCTCCGAAACTGATTCCGAAGTGAATAAATAATTAATGCGCCCCATAATATAGTCACCCTTGTTATGTTTTATGTGTACTATCAATAATATTGCGGTACAATGATCCGCTGAACCGCAAAGGGAAATTATAGCCAAGGCGGATATTTTGGCAAGCTATTTCTACCCGCCACTTCACGGCGGTTGAATCAGCTAACTAAAAGCTGACTATATCGGGATATTCATATAATTAAAACTGGACATTATGGCAAAAAAGAAAAAAACTAGGTATTTTGGCACCGGCAGGAAAAAAAAGAAAACCCGAAGAGACGAAGACACCGGCCCAAAAGCTGTAAATAGCGACAAAGCTGTTGAGGTGGAAGGCACAGTGCTAGAAGCCTTGCCGAACGCCATGTTCAAGGTAGAGCTTGAGAACGAGTTCACGGTTTTGGCCCACGTTTCGGGTAAAATGCGCAAGTTTTTCATCCGCATCCTGCCGGGCGACAAGGTGAAACTTGAACTTTCACCTTACGACCTCACCAGAGGCAGAATTACATACAGGTACAAATAAACCTTTACTACAGGTCTGCCAGCACTTGGGCGGCATGCCCTGCCGCCTTCACCTTTTTGTAAATTTTTACTATTTTACCGTCTGGCCCAATAACAACGGTCGTCCGCAAAACGCCCATTACCTTTTTGCCATACATGTTTTTTTCGCCCCATGCGCCATATTTTTCATGAATGGCATGTTCAGGGTCGGATAACAGCGGAAACGGTAAATCATATTTATCCGCCCATTTCTTCTGGGCGGCAGGTTTGTCGCGAGACACACCTATGATGACGGCCTTTTTCTTCTTAAAATCGTTTTTTGCGTCCCGAAACTCGGTCGCCTCGGTCGTTCATCCGCCTGTATTAGCCTTGGGGTAAAAGAACATCACAAGTGTTTTGCCGGAGAAATCCTTTAATGACGTCTTTTTTTCATTCTGATCGAGAAGAGTAAAAGCCGGGGCTTTTTTGCCAACATCAACCATAACAACACCTCCAGAAAGGTTTTAAAAAACTACCGGTTACAAAAGTTCGGCAACGGCATTTTTTATGCGGGTTATCCCTTTTTCAATATCGGACATAGACAACGCGTAAGATATTCTAACATGGTCAGGAGCGCCAAACGGATCGCCCGGCACAACCGCCACCTGAGCCGCCTCAAGCAGGAATTTTGTTACGTCGTAAGAATCTTTTATCTCTCCGCCGCTCCATTTTTTCCCGAACCAGCCTGAGATATTCGGAAAAACATAAAACGCCCCCATAGGGGTAATGCACGACATGCCGGGAATATCCTCAAACGCAGATAGAAGCTTATCCCGCCGCGCCCTGAATTGCTTTAACCACTCTCCAATGTGGGTCGGCCCCTCTTTTAACGCGGCCAGGGCGCCATATTGAGCGAAGGTAACGGGGTTAGAGGTCGATTGGCCCTGCACCATGCTCATCCCTTTGATGACGTCTTTCGGCCCAAGCGTCCAGCCTATCCGCCAGCCCGTCATCGAAAAATTTTTCGACAAACCGCTACATATAATCGTATATGGCTTTACGTCGGGGTTGTAATACGGGAGCGAGCGCAGTTTCCCTTCGCCGTAATAGACGTCTTTATATATCTCGTCCCACACAACGTAAATTTTATGTTTTATGGCTATGTCGCACACGGCCTTTAAAGTTTCGTCGTCATACACCATGCCAGACGGGTTCGACGGCGAGTTGACCACTATCGCTTTTGTTTTTTCAGTTACTAGTTTTTCAAGGTCACTTGCCTTAAACAGAAAACTGTTACTCTCCGACGTTTCAAGAAACAGAGGTTTGCCGCCGCAAAGCAGGACCTGGTCAGGGTAGGAAACCCAATATGGCGTCGGGATTATTACCTCGTCCCCTTCAGAGAGAAGCGTCTGGAAAATGTTGAACAGAGAGTGTTTGCCGCCGATAGAAAATATCGTCTCGGCCCGTTCATATTCAAGCCCCTCGGTTCTTTTGTAATAATCGCAAAGCGCATCACGAAGCTCTGGCATGCCGGGTGCGTCGGTATACTTTGTTTTGCCACTCTTCAAAGCTTCGATAGCCGCATCTTTTACAAAATCCGGGGTGTCAAAGTCAGGTTCGCCCGCCCCAAACCCCAATATGTCTATCCCCTCGGCTCTCATGGCTTTCGCCTTGGCGGTAATAGCCATCGTGGCTGACGGTTTTATAAGTGATAAACGATCCGCAAGCTTCATTTTTCCCTCAAGTCAAAATATAGAAATTGGCGCAATCCGTATCTTTTTACGTTATTTACGGTAAACGCGCAACATCTGGTTTGCGCCTTTTACAAATTCAAACGGAACAGGCGCTATTTCCGCCGTAATTTTGTTTTTATCAAGGTCTGCGATAATATCGTTTACAAACCCGCAAGGCTCAAGCGTGAGCGTGGTTAAAGGATAAATGCGCACCTCGCCCGACGTAACCCTTAACATCTCCAAAATTGCGGCTTTATGAAAAGCGTAGTCGAGCCTGTCGGAATAACAAAAAAGGAAATGCCCGCTTAACACAAGGTCAAAAACCTCGTCTTCAAAAGGAAGAACAGGTAGCCTACCCGAAAAATAACGGTTCTCCATGGCCCCGCCAGGGTAGTCTTCTGAAAACTTTTGCAATGCCTCGGCCCTCTGCTTTTTTAATCCATCAAGATCATGGTAATAATCCCAAATATATTTTTGTTTCTCTTTAGCAACCGCATCGACAACATGGTCTATATCTTCCAGCCCCGAGTCCATCATCGCCTTGAGATTTGGCCCATACATAGCGTCAAAAGCAACAGCGTGTATCCCCATCGCAAACGCCTCCGCCGTGAAAGAAGATGCACCCGCAGGGCAATCAAGAACGGCGGCACCTTTCAGAGAATCAGGGTCGAGCGCAAAAAACCTGCGATATTCGTCTAACGTGCGTCCGTAGAAAACTATCCTGTCAAGATCTGGCATTTTATATTCACAAAAGATTTTATTTGGTGAGACGTTCTTTTAACAGCTCGCCAACTTGTTTGGTGGTCATCTCGCCCGTGTTGCCGCCAAGAGACGCAATCTCTTTTATAAGCGATGACGATATATAGGAAAATTCTTCACTAGGCATCATAAAAACCGTTTCTACATCGGGGGCGAGCCGCCTGTTAATAAGCGACATTTGCAATTCGTGTTCAAAGTCTGATATTGCTCGCAGGCCCTTTAATATTACCTTGGCACCAATTTCCCTCGCAAAGTCCACAAGCAGTGTTTCAAACGGGATTATGGTTATATTGGATATATCCGCCGTAGCCTCGGCTACGAAATTTACACGGGTTTCAAGCGAGAACATCGGGTTTTTGCGCGGGTTTGCCGCAACTGCCACCACAAGCTCACTAAACACTTCCGTTCCACGTCGCATAAGGTCTATGTGCCCGTAGGTAACAGGGTCGAACGTGCCGGGATATACAGCCTTCATACTAAAACCACCAGAAATTGAATTTTTATGAAAACAGACTACTTCATAAAATATCGCGCCGCAAGGTTTATAGGTTAAGCGCCTTTTATAGCTTCTGCAAACCCTGGCAAAGCTTTTTCGCAAACAGCCGTGTCGCAACAAAACGATATTCTAAAATGCCCGATCCTGCCAAAACCCGCACCCGGAACAACCAGAATTTTCATTTTTTTGAGGTCATCAACAAACCTAACATCGTCGGCAATCGGCGATTTGGGAAAGAGGTAAAACCCGCCCTCAGGAGAAACTACGTCATAACCCGCGCCCCGCAATCCGTTAAGCAACAGGTCACGATTCTTCGTATAAACGGTCATATCAGGTTTTACGTCTTGAGCCTTTGCCGCTAACCTCTGAAACAGGGCGGGCGCGTTAACAAACCCTAAAATCCTGTTGGCAAGCGTCATGGCGTCGCCAATTTTTGCAATATCGTCGTTATCGGGCCCAATGGCGATATAGCCGATTCGCTCCCCCGGCAGGCTCAAATCTTTGGAATGCGACGTAGCGACTATTGACCTTTTATAACTGTTGAAAATTTCAGGAACGGCAACTTGCCCATACACAAGTTTTCTGTAAGGCTCGTCCATTACAAGATAAACCGGCCTGCCATTTTTTTGAGATACACGCTCCAACATCGCCCCAACCTCTTTTAACGCCTCCTCAGGATATACCGCTCCGGTAGGGTTATTCGGCGAATTTAACAGCAAAATTCTGGTTTTGGAGGTAAGTGCGTCTTCTATCTTTTGCAGATCAAGCTGAAAGTTTTCGTCTGTTTCGGCAATTTTTACGATTGCCTGATGATTGTCCGCATAAAAAAGATATTCAGGAAAATATGGCGCGGTGATTACTATTTCGTCACCTGAATCTACAAGCGCTTTTATAATTACGTTCAATGCGCCACCCGCGCCAGCCGTCATGATTATATGATTTTGGGTAAACTCACAGCCCGACCTTTTGCTTAAACTGTCCGCCACGGCTAATCGCGCTTCGCCAAACCCTGCGTTTTGCATATACCGGTGCGTCCCCGGCGTTTTATCTGACACGAGCCGTTCAAGCTCTGCCAGCACCTGTGCTGGCGGTTCATTAACAGGGTTGCCCAACGTAAAATCAAAAATATTTTCAGCTCCTAACTCCGCCTTTAAACGCGCGCCCTCCTCGAACATCTTCCTTATCCAGGACGAACGCTCCATAAAATTTTCTATTTTAGCGGATACAGGACTTTTCATTTCGCCTCGTTATCAAAAAATGCGCCGGTAAGACTGCCATGTATAACCACGGTGTCGATAGATTCGTCTTCCAGCAGTTCTTCCTTTAAACCAACAGCCAGCTCCTTCGCCTTCGCTATGGTTATAGAGTCGTCCATCTCCAGCGAAAACTCTACGCACATTTTACCGGCAAGATAGTGAATGGTTACGCCCCACACACCTTTGACTCCCTCCACAGATTCAGCCTTTGCACGAACCTTTTCCGCCATCTTTTCCCTGTCTACCAACATGAGTTTAAAAGTCATGTCGTCTTCGGCGTCGATATGAATAAGCGCATCTGCCACGCCTACCTTGTCTTTCAGGTTATATCGCACGGTTTCGGCTATGTTGTGCGCCTCTGAAACAGATATGTTCGGCTGAACGACTATATGCGCGTCTACAAAAATGTCGCCACCTACCCTGCGTGCGCGAAGCTCATGAAAGTGCCGCACTCCGCTGGCGTGCATTATGATCTCTTTTATTTCCTCTAACTGTTCGGGCGAAGCGGACCTGTCCATAAGATCCTGAAAAGCTTTCCACATTATTTCGCCGCCAACTTTAACGATGAGGAAAACTATAACGATAGCCGCTAACGGGTCGAGCAGAGGAAAGCCAGCCATAGCCCCGCCTATCCCTATTAACGCGGCAACGGAAGAGATCGAATCTGTTCGGTGATGCCATGCGTTGGCAACTACAACGTCGTTATTTATTTTTCTGCCGATTTTAACGGTGTAAAAATAGAGCCATTCGTTTGCAACGATAGAAACAAGAGCGCCGCAAATGGCGGGCCATGTAGGCACAAGAACCTCGCCTGCCATAAGGCGGTCTATCACTTCAAAAACGATGATAATGCCAACGACTATAAGCACGGCCCCCATTACCGCCGCGCCAATGGTCTCTGCCCTGCCGTGTCCGTAGGGGTGGGCCTCGTCCGCCTCCTGCGCCGCTATCGTGGCCGAAACGTATACGACAACGTCTGTAACAAGGTCTGATAACGAATGGACAGCGTCTGCCACCATGGCTGATGACGAGCCTAAAATACCGGCGGTAAGTTTGCCTACTGCTAAAAGAAAATTAGTAACGGCCCCCACAACCGTGACTTTCAGGGCTTCATTTAAACGGTCTTTGTTCTTTTGCCCTTCTATGCATGGAACATGATTTTTAAAATGCGAGTCGCTCATATTCAGAAATTTAAAGAAGGATAGGAATTATTTTTCAAGAACCGCGTCTAGCTTGTCCTGGGCGGACTGTTCCTTGTCTACCCTTGCGCCCATTTTAATGGTCATGGTGACTCTTGGTACGCCCATATCAAACACGGCTTTCATTGCAAGTTCTATAGCGGCGGTTACATCGCCATATTCGCCTTCCACAACCGTGCCATAAGGGCATAACCTCGCCGAAAGGTTCGCGTCTACCAGCACCTGGTGGGCCACCTTTACATATTTCGACACAGAAGCTGACACCCCCATCGGGACTATCGATATATCGGCTATAACTTTCATATCGGGAATAATATCACAGTAAAACGGGGCTACACAAAACCAAGCGACACCTTGAACTTTTGCACCGCCTCCGGAAAGGGTGTAACGGCAAAACCTGTCTCACGCTTAAACCTCGAGGAATCGAGCGAACAGTCTTTAGGGCGAAGCGCATGAGAGGCGACGTCATCCATCTTCACTCCCTCCATCATCCCGGTTGGAAGGCCCATCCTTTTTAGTATATCGAGCGTAAATTCATATCTGCCACGATGCGCACCCCCAAGGTGATAAAGGCCGGTTGATCGGTTTTCTATAAGCGCTTTTACCGCTAAAGAGGAATCACCCACATAAAAAAAGGAGCGGTACTGATCTATAAAAAGTTTTTGCGATCTCCCCTCACGGGCGCAGGCGACCACATGTTCAAAAAAGTTTTTACGCTTCCCCGCCCCTTTCCCGAAGACTATGGCAGTTCTTAAAACGGCCGCATTTTTGGTTACCGCAAGAACGGCTTTTTCCGACCGGGCTTTTGTTTTGGCGTATACGTTTAACGGGTTCACTATGTCGTCTTCCGTATACATCCCTTTTTTGCCGTCGAATACAAGGTCTGTTGAGTAGTGGATAAAGTAAGCACCCGCCTCGTCACACGCTTGTGCGAGGTTATGGGCGCCATCAACATTCACCTTTTCCGCCAACGCAGGGTTTTTTTCGCAAACGTCAGGGTCCGCTATAGCGGCAAGATTCACCACTATTTCAGGTTTTTTAGCCTTTATAAACTCTCTAACAGCATTAGAATCTGTAATATCTAAAAACTCGCCAGTCAACCCCGCCGAAACATAACAGTGAAAGACCGGAATCACATCGTAATCACGCATAAGGCCACGGGCAACGTAAATTCCGATGTTGCCCCCCGCACCGATAACGGCTACTTTACTTTTCATAGCCTTCAGGCTTTCTATCTTTCCAGTTCCACCATTTTAAGAGTTTTTCCACAATCCTCATAAAGGAGCCCTTCGTCTTTGAGTGAAAAAAATCAGGGCAAAAACGAAACCCGCACACCCAAGGCCAAACAGGCCACCTGAACTGGAGTAAATCGTTGTGGCAGACTTTTTAGGTGTAAAACTCCCCATAAGCGTGGTTTCCACAAAAAGCCGGGTCTCGCCCACAACCTTGCCAGATGGCTCGATGATGCACGACACGCCAGATTGCGCCGACCGTAAAACAGGGATTCTGTTTTCAACCGCCCTGAAAACAGCCATGGAGAGGCTCTGGCGTGACGCTGACGTTTTTCCATACCATGAATCGTTGGTTATATTGATAATTACAGAGGCGCCTTTGAGTGCTATTTCACGCGAATATTGCGGGAATATAATCTCGTAACAAATCTGTACTCCGGCCTTAAACGCCCCAATATCAAGCAGATTAACAGTTTTACCCGGTTCCATATCTCCTATGGACGTAACTACTTTATCTAAAAAGAACAAAACTTTTTTCATCGGTATATATTCACCAAACGGGACGAGATGAACTTTGTCGAATTTCTCCTCATAGCCGTCCGGGCGGACAACCCATGCACGGTTAAACGAGGTGACTTTTCCGTTCTCCCTAACGTACCCCGGTGCGCCAAAAACAATTGGCACTCCGCTGTTTTGGCTGAGCGCCCGCAAACCTGCGTCATACAACGGGTCTGACCCGAAATAAAACGGGGCCGCCGTCTCTGGCCACACTACAAGTTCCGCCCCCTTTGCGACCGCTTCCTCCGTTCGCCGCGTATATATGTCGAGCTGTTCCTCGCGATAAAAGCGCTCCCACTTTCTTTTTTGGTCAACGTTCCCCTGCACAAGCGCCACCTTCACCTTTTGGGCCCCTTTTGCACCTTCATCAATGGCCGAAAGTTTAATTGCCCCGTAAACCAGCATAGCCATCACAAGCAACAAGGTGCCGGCAATCCATCTAAAGGGGAACTTCTCCTGCGAGCCATTCTTCGACAGGAACCAATCCAGAACCATCGCAAGAGAGGCCGAAACAAGAACAATTATGAACGAAACCCCTTCAGAACCAGTTATATCGGCTATCTGGATTACGTTTAAAACCTCGAATTGCGAATCAGAAAGCCTCGCCCAAGGAAAACCGACCCCGGGAAGCGAGCCACGCACAGTTTCAAGTGTTACCCATAAAAAAGGTGCCATGGCCAATGAAATAGCACGGCCAGAGCGCCCCTCCACCATCGATAGCAGATAGCAAAACAGGGCAATGTAACAGCTCATAACGGATATCATCAGCGCCGTGGTAATAACAGCGGCAAAAAGTGGCATACCGCCAAACTGGGTCATGGTATTGCTTACCCAGTAAACCGTGGGGCCAAAATAAAAGAGGCCCGCAGTTAGCCCAAGCCAGGTGGCGGAAAGAGTGTTTTTTGCCCTTATAACAACAAAAAGCGGCACAAGACCAACCCACGCAAGGGGCCAAATGCCGTAATCGGGAAAAGCCAGGGCCACTAAAACCCCGGAGAGCGCCGAGAGCGCATAATCCTTAAAAACTGCGCGTACGCCCAAAGCCCCTTTTAAAGCCGTGACAGAGTTCATATTCCATGTATCATGTCATGTATCTTGCTAAGTATCAGCTTATTATAGTTATTAAGGCTCATTAACGATACAATGTGCAGACTGAAATTGTTCAGAAAAACAGGATTTTAGAAGGAATGACCGAAAGTATAGGCAAAACCCTTACAGAAAAAAGGGTTCAAAAAGGCCTGTCCGTAGAGGAGTTGTCGCAGTTAACCCGTATGAACGCAAAATTCATACGGGCGGCTGAAGAAGACAGGTTTACCGACCTGCCAGGTTTGGTTTTCACCAAGGGCCTGTTACGCTCTTGCGCCAAAGAACTTGGAATAGACGGCGATGAGATTTTGTCTCGCTACGAAGGCCTTGGAGTTGAACACGCAGATAACTCACCAGAATTTATCTCCATGTCACTGCACCGGGCACCGTCTAACGCCCCCAAGCTTGTCATTTTGGCTCTTTTGGTACTTATTCTAATTTACAGTCTGGCTCAGCTTTTGACCGATCCTAATATCGGAACGGAAAGCGAAACTCCCGTTTCTGTCACGGAAGAGGAAGTAATCATCCCGGACAGCAATATGCCTCTACCTGAAGTTTCCGTACCAACTGAACAAATCCTGCCCGACGCAGAGGTTGATAACGCTCCCGCCGTAGAGCTGGAGCCAACAGAAGATGAAGAAAAAATATCTGACGTAACCCCGGCTGAAACGGAGCAGGTTACCGAAGCGATTGACGAAACAGTTGGCAAGCCTGATGACGCACCCGCTACCGATGCCAAACCTTACGAGGAAAAGAGAGCCGAACAAACGGAAAAAACCGGGAACGCAGACGAAAGTTCGCCTTTGCAAGACACATCCAAAACCTATTACCTCACCATCGTGGCCGAGAAGGATTCATGGATCAAAGTCGTTGTAGACGGAAGCATTACGAGGGAAATTATTCTGCGTGAAGGCAATCAAACAACATGGTGGGCGGATGAGAGTTATCTGCTTAGCATCGGCAACGTCGCCGCCACAAAAATCTTTTTAGACGGCGTATCGGTTCCCATTAAACAACCGGCCTCAAATATAATCAAAAACCTTAAGCTACCACGAACCGTGGCCGCGCCTTCCACACAGGAAGAAGAAACTGAAGGACTATGAACGAAAATAAAACACCTGAAAATATCGAGACTGATGAAACGGAAGGTTCACCAAGAAGTACCGACCGAAAAGCAAAAAGGGAAGCCAGAAGAGTTACAACACGCTCCGGCTTAAGGCGCAAACCCACAGCAACGCCCACTAAAGATGAGAGCGGCACACCCGACGACGAAAAAAAACCGGCAACCGCAAAAGCAAAGGTTAGAAGAAAACCTGCAAAAAAGAAAACCACGGCACTAAAAACAGCCAAGAAAAAAACCGTTGCCAGAAAACCTGCCCCCAAACCTGAGGAAGACGAGTACGAACTTCGCAATCAGCCAGACGGAACGCTTCTTCGCGTTAAAGTATCCAAAACAAAAAAGAAGATAATTCCTGTAAGGCGCAGGTCACGGGACGATGCAGACTCAGGGCCGGGCCCGGCCATAATGGACGCTGACCTTACGGGAGTTACGTTGGGGCGTAAAAAAGAAGCTATCTTCGGCCCCAGAGAGGGAAAAATAAAAAGGTCTATCGGCTATCTTAACCGCAAGATCGTTACCAAACCTAAAGTGGCGGTAATTTTAGGCTCCGGCCTTTTCCCTGCGGCAGAATTTTTTGGCGATAAAAAAACAAAGTTCACAGACATACCGGAATTCCCTCTCCCGATGGCGGAAGGGCATCCCGGATATTTTGTAACCGGTTCTCACGACGGCGTACCGCTCCTTTTTAGCGCGGGGCGCTCCCACTACTATGAAACAGGTTCCATGAGCGAAACAACTCACGCGATTCAGGCCATACTGGCTTTGGGGGTAGAGCATCTTATTATCACCACTTCTGCCGGAGCCATTAACCCCGACTTTAGAAAAGGGGACATAATGCTTGTGGAAGATCATATAAACCTTATGGGAGACAATCCACTTTTCGGAGTTGACCCTAACAGCGATCCTTCCGTTTTTGTTAATTGCAATTCGATATACGACGATTCACTAGCAGATAAATATGACAGGCTCTGCCGGTCTGCACGCGTTCGCCCCAAAAGAGGTACATTGGTAGCAGTACGCGGGCCGGTTTATGAAACGCCTGCCGAAAGAAAATTTTTAGGTACCATCGGCGCAGACGCCGTGTGCATGTCCATGGTACCAGAAGCTCTTGTAGCGGCACGCATGGGCGTTCCTACAACGGGCCTTGCTATCATATCCAACGAGGCATCGCCCAAACTGGAAAAAGCTATTGCGCACAACGATGTTGTTTCTGCCGGGAAGAGAAATTCTGAACGGTTAAAACGCGTTTTGGCAAAGCTTATACCTCAGGCGATATAAAAGGCAAAGTATAAGCTGGGTAATGTTGTAAAAAAAGACGGTTGGCCTATATTAATAGCAGGCGCTTATTCTGAACGCCTGGTAAGGCAATAAAAGGTTATAAAAAAATGAAAACAATCCTCGTTATCGATGACGACGAGCTAACACTGGAAGTTTTAAAAAAAGCTTTAGCCGGAAACGGATACGAAGTATTAACCGCGAACAATGGCAAAGAAGGAATCGCCGCATACAACGAGAGGCGCACGGATCTCATAATCACCGATCTTCTTATGCCGGAGACATCCGGTTTAGGAGTGATAGAACAACTTAAACGCGATTTTCCAAGCGCCAAAATATTTGCGATAACAGCCGGCACCAGCGAAACCGGAAACGATTTTTTAAAGATGTCCTCTTTTCTGGGGGCGGGGCGCACGTTCAGAAAACCTTTGGACCATGACAGCTTGTTAAAAGCCGTAAACGAAGAAATAGGCTAGAAATTTTAATTTATAACGAACCGGCTACTCTTTTTTTTACATTCTAAAAGCGATATTTTACAGCTTCTATTTACGTGGATAACGTTAAAACAGATTTTTTAGTTATAGGCTCCGGCATCGCGGGGCTAACCTTTGCACTCAAGGCGGCTCGCCACGGCAAGGTGGCGCTTGTAACCAAAAAAAACCTGGCGGAGTCTAACACCAACTACGCACAAGGTGGAATAGCCGCCGTTTTGGGCTCCGACGATTCTTTCGAACAGCACGAACAAGACACCATGCGGGTGGGACACGACCTGTGCCATGAAGACGCCGTAAAAATACTTGTAGAAAACGGCCCGCGAATGGTTAGCGAACTTATCGATTTTGGCGTCCGTTTCACAAAAGGAAAAGAAGGGCTTGACCTGGGCAGAGAGGGGGGGCACTCAAAACGAAGGATAGCCCACGCCGAGGACCTCACAGGGTCAGAAATAGAACGCGCCCTTATTACCACGGTAGAAAAATCACCCAACATACAGGTGTTTGAAAACCACATGGCAGTTGACCTTGTTACAAAATTCAAGCTAAAACCTGCATCGCTAAAAGCTGGCCCAGGCGATGATATCTGTTATGGCGCTTATGTAATGGATAAGGAAACAGGGCATATAACCCCTTTTACCGCTAAAGCTACTTTCCTCGCTACCGGTGGCGTAGGGAAAGTGTATATATACACATCAAACCCGGACATAGCCTGCGGAGACGGAACGGCAATGGCCTACAGGGTTGGCGCGGCTGTGGCCAACATGGAGTTTATGCAGTTCCACCCAACTTGTCTTTACCACCCGAAGGCCAAGTCGTCGCTGATTTCAGAAGCGGTGCGCGGTGAGGGAGTGGAGCTAAAACTGCCAAACGGCGAGCCTTTTATGGATAAATATCATGAGATGGGATCGCTTGCACCAAGAGATATCGTAGCCCGCGCCATCGACCATGAAATAAAAAAACTGGGGGTAGACTCTGTTTATCTCGACACGACCGTAAAAGATGCCGACTGGTTCAAAAAAAGGTTCCCGCATATATATTCAACCTGCATGGAATTTGGCATCGACCCAACCCGCGAGATGATACCGGTCGTTCCTGCCGCCCATTATATGTGCGGTGGTGTGATAACGGATATTAACGCCAAAACCACCATACCTGGGCTTTTTGCGGCAGGCGAATGCGCCCATACTGGCGTCCACGGGGCGAACAGGCTCGCCAGCAATTCCCTTTTAGAGGCTATCGTGTTTGCTGACAGGGCCGTTAAAAACGCGGTTGAACATTTTAACGGCAGGAGCGATAAAACTCCACAGATACCCTCATGGGACATAGGAAGCGCCGTAGACGTAGACGAGCAGGTTGTTATCCCGCACATGTGGGACGAGATAAGGCGGCTCATGTGGAACTATGTTGGCATCGTGCGAACAAACAAACGGCTTGCCCGCGCAAAAAACAGGATTACACTCATCCGGCAGGAGATCGAAGAATATTACTGGAACTTTATTTTAACGCCAGATCTGCTGGAGCTTAGAAACCTGGCTCTCTGCGCCGAGATTATTATCGACTGCGCCATGAGACGAAAAGAATCTCGCGGGTTACATTACAACCTTGACTATCCTAACCGGGACGACAAACATTTTAAAAAAGACACCATTCTTTTTCTTTAGGCTACCCGTTACTTATTACGTTTCGCGGCTAAACAAAACATTGACTCAAGGCAGGCGAACAACGAATAATGAGAATAGTTAAAATCCTCTTTTGACGAAACAACAAAAGGGGCGTATATAAAATATGTCTGATCGAATTTTGAGGAGGCTATATGAGGGGCGTTACTGCAGGATTACTGGCAAGCGCGTTGGTTTGCGTCACGTTTTCCACTTCTCTGGCTGGAGTGAGCGAGGGTAAACAGGTATTCCTGGATAAAGGATGCACAAACTGTCACACCGTAACCGCACTGGGGATAGAGAGCAAAAAAATGATGGACGCCCCTGATCTTTCCACCGTTGGAACAAGACACGATGGTGATTTTCTTTTAAAGTTTCTTCGTAAAAAGATCGATTTAAACGGTAAAAAACATCAAAAAAAGTTCAAGGGCTCGAAAGCCGATTTCATGAAGTTACAAAAATGGCTTTTAAGCCTTAAATAAAACCTGACCCAAATCAAGGACGGTAATGGAACTCACACTGGCCCTGCTTGCTGTAATAAATATTTCTTTCATTCTTTTTCTGCTTTTAAAAGAATGGGGGACCTCAACCCCGCGCATAAGAAAATTCGTGAGTCTTTTCACTCTTGGCGTGTTCCCTATTTTTTGGGGATTAGGCGTTGTGACCCACGACCTTAAACAGGTGCAAAAGGTAAGTTTCTGCGGTAAATGTCATGTAATGACAGATTACGTCAACAGCCTGGACGTAGACGACACCGAGCCACTTTCCGCCGTTCATTACCAAAACAACTGGGTGCCACGGGAAAAGGCCTGTTACGCCTGCCACACACACTACACCATGTTCGGCTCTACCAACGCCAAGCTCCGTGGTTTAACTCACCTTTATGTTTACTACATAAAAGGAGCGCCGAAAAAAATTGAATTATACGAGAAATATGAAAATCGGGAATGCCTGCGTTGCCACGGGCCGGCAAGAAAATTTGCCGAAACAAAAGCCCACAACCTTGAAAACAACATGCTAGCGCAGATACGCGCAGGAACGCTCTCCTGCCTCTCTGACGGGTGTCATGACGTGGGGCACAGCCTTCCATCTGAAG
>UOGC01000010.1_pt1 | contig 15553 bp, 13 predicted proteins | sample 1988541 | NCBI WGS metagenome assembly UOGC01 (sample SAMEA4712194, study PRJEB27164) | hydrothermal vent metagenome | biome: marine basaltic hydrothermal vent biome; feature: marine hydrothermal vent; material: mineral | place: Pacific Ocean | collected 2011-06-14/2011-07-23 | depth 1689 m
ATGTTGGCCTGATGCGGAGTGTGGCAGAAAACGCATACGCGTGTTTCGGTGCTTGCCTTAACCGTGCCGGGGCCGCTAACTGAAAGATTGTGCTTTGTGTTGCGTACGTCGTTTATACGCGCGGCGTTGCCCACGGCTGAGCATACAAGCGCGATAAAAACAGAAAAAAACGCAACCCTGCAGAACACAAAATAACCCTTCCAGAATTATAGGAACGCGCCCCCTAGACGCATTTTAATCAAGTAAGTTGCCATAATGCATACAACATTACCTCCTAAATTATGCCCCACTTCTTTACTACTTACATCATAATTTTTACCTACTTGAAATGGGTAGCAAGGGGAGAAATAAGGGAGAACCGCCTTGTTTTTAAAGGCTTTTATCGACTTAAGACTGGAAAATTGGTTTTTCTACCTGTCCTCTACAGCAGGTGAAGAGCCCAGATATTGAAACACCGCTATACGGCGGTTGAACATATCGGCCACATAGATTCTGTTATCCTTATCGGTCCATACGCCTGCTGGCAGATAGAATTTGCCGGGGCCATACCCTGAGCCACCTATCGGCAAAAGAAAGTTGCCGTGTTGGTCAAATATAAGCAGATGGTCGTGATACGACTCAACAACGTAGATGTTACCGTCACCGTCTACGGCAATTCCTTTGGGGCGCGTAAAGTTGCCTACATAAAGTCCGCGATGTCCAAACTGGCCGATCTGAACACCATCCCGGTTGAAAATTTGAACCCTGGCATTCATGGCGTCTGTTACATAAAGTTTCCCTGCCACGAAGGTTATATATATGGGAAAGTTCAGGTCGCCTTTTTTATCGCCCCTTTTGCCAATTGTTTTCACAATGGCTCCCGTAGGATCAAAAACTTTTATGTCGTGGCCATGAGTGTCGGAAACATAAATCAGGCCCGTCTCTTTATCTACGGCAACACCTGTTGGGCGTTTAAACGCGCCTTCTCCTATGACGCGGAGAGGCTCGCCATCTTTTCCCAGAACCGAAACAAAGGCCAAATCGGCATCTACAACCAGTATCTCGCCATTGTTGGAAATAGCAATGCCTATAGGAGATGAGAAAGATTGCCCTTCTCTGGTAGCCGTTGTCCATACATCCAGTTTTCCGGCAGGACCATCGAAAACGTACACCGCTTTTTTACCGACGTCAGTTACATAAACCCGGCCTTCATCATCTACAACGCCCGTGTGCGGACGACTGAGCATAACAGGAGCAAATCCGCCACCTGCGATAACGCCAGCAATAACATTTAACAGGTTGCTCCCGAAACTGCGATCTTTTTCATCTGCGATAAAATTATTCTCTCCGGTAAGCTCACCTAAATATTTATATCGCGCTATTTTAGGCGGGGAGGGCCAAACCTTGCCAACCTCCGCCCGGGTCATGTTGAAATGAAAGTCTTTTTTTACCGTGGCGCAACCTGTAGAAAGGAGAAAAACGGACAAGAGGGCGCACAAAAAAAGCCGCCCATGGGTAGTGAGAAAAGCCCCAAAGAAGCTTTTTTTATAAAACCTGCGTTTAACCATGTTGTTTTCAGACATATTGTTTTTTAAAAAATCACCCTGATTCAATGACCCGCTTTACAGCCCATTTTACAACTTATAGGCGCAATAATTCGCACTATTTGCATATTAAACGCAAGAAACAAAAAAGCTGTTAAAAAACTCATTTAAATTCACCACTTGCCGGGCCCTTTTGTCCTGTGACTTCCCCTTACGCCAGTTTTTGTACCTTTAATGGCAGAGTGACAAACATCGCAGTTTTGAACCCCCCACGCTATGTCGCCGTTGTGACAGGCACCGCAATATTCTCCCTTGATAATTTTAGCCATTGTGATTTTGTTCCCGCCGGCCTCCATGATAAAGCCGACCTCCGAATGGCAAACGCGGCATCTGAAACGAATGCGGTGGAACCAGTGCGAAAAAATAACGGGCCGCATTCCCTCCCTGTCGGAGTAATTGTTTATTATGATGTCGCCATGTTCAGAATAGGCTGGGCTCGCACTAAAAACAGGCACAACCAAGGCAAAAAACAAGAAAGCCCCAAAGACCTTGTTGCAAAGATTCGGCAACCGCTTTTTTACTACAACAGGATCGCACATACCCCCGCCTTCCAGAAAAAAGAACGGCTGTTATTTTCGTTTTTTATGCGTCACGCTTGCATTTTTACGAGCCACGCTATGACAACGCAAGCACTCGGTAAGCGGAAAAGCCACAGCCCCATGACATTTACCGCAAAATTCACCATTTAATATTTTGTACATATCAACGGGGTTCCCCCCCTTTTTCATTTTAAAAATAACGTCATGGCAGTTGTCACAGTCGAGCCACACAGTGTGCTTTTTATGAGGGAACAGCACCATCGGCATCTCAAGAGTATTCGGAAACATGATGTCAAGATCGAGAACTTCCATTTCCATATCGTCTTCATATATGCTAACCAGCGGGTTTATCGCCCCATCGGCAAGTGCTTTTAGCCAATCGACCTTGTTTCCAACCTTGGATGGATCAAGAGGCAACATGTTCAGCCCGGCCGAAGGCTCCTGCAGAATTTTTATGGCAGGGCCTTCAGGGTCGTGAATTTTATCTTTGGCAAGAGGAACCCAGGTAAACGCCTCGCCAGCCTGCACAACCGTGGCAGACAAAACAAGCGTCACCACGCAAAATATGGCGCAGACTGAAGATAACCTTACAAAAATAAAATCTCTTTTATCCACAGCTCCCTCGTTTTTAAACCCCTTATTCAGCATATGATACAACAATTCCCGACGATTAGGCTTTTATGGTATTGGAAACCCTAGCAACCTTAAAACTTTTTTAAGTTCCTTTATAGAATTGTCCATCGTTTTTATGGCTTCGGCATACCTGCCGGCACGCGCATGGGCCTCAGCTTCCTCACGAAACCTGACCCCCGCGTTACGGCTTTTTTTCATCCTCCCAAGTTTGGGGAAATCGGGCCGGTTTTCTGCCACCTCCGTTATGAACTTGTCAGCAAGCTTAATATAATCGTCATCGAACCTTTTAACAAAATCATATTCGTCGGCAGGCGTTTCAAAATCTAAAAGCCGGGCTTTGGTATCACCCTTGTGCATTGTTCTTATTGAAGTTTTAAGCGCCCCTGAAGCCGCGTCGAGTACCGATATGGCTTTATCGGCATCTCCTTCTTTGAGGATGGCTATGGCCTTTTTAATGTCAGCCTCGATTTGTTTCTCAAGCTCTTTTTTTTCCTCTATGATTTTTTTCTCTTTGGCCACAAGTGAGTGGGTGGCAAGAAGGGCTCTGGCACTTTTGAGACGATAGTTAAAGTAGTCACGTCTTCTTTTTTCACTCATTCCCCTGCCGCCCGCTCCGGCACGGCGCACACTTTTAAACAGTGATTTTTCAGATTCCATAAGGAGCTTTGCCGCCTCCTCATAGTCTTCAGAGTCAAAAGCGTCCTTGGCATCATGGTGAAACCGTACGGCTTCATCTAAGTGAGCGCGGGTTTTGGCATCGACCTCGGTTCTTTGGCCCAGAGCGGCCGAAGATGTGTTTATGAGGGACTGAACCGATTTGAGCCTACTCTCTATTTGATGCGGACTGGCGGCTAGCGGTTTTATCCTGTTTTCGGCGGCAAAAGACGTTGTAGCCGCCAGAAGCGCCGCAAAAACCATTACAAGCGCCAAGTGTTTATATATTTTATTCAATGTGCAAAAGCTATTTATTCAAAAACCATAACGCCAAGCAGACGCAACCCTTTAGCTATCGTCTTGTTGGCGGTATCCGCAACTTTTACAGCCTCTTCAAATTCATCGTTCTCCGCAAGCTTAACGGCAGAGCGCATCAAGTCTGCGCTTTCTGCCACAAACTGGTCGATCTTCGTCTTTTTTCTCTTATTGGGTTTTTTCTGTTTACCAACAACATCAACAAGAGTCGCATAGCTTAAATAACGGTCATGCACATATTTATACTCATCCGCCGGCGAATCAAACTCAAGCGTCATGGTAACAGTGTCTTTGTCACGCAACTTTTTCATGGCGTCGTTAACAAGCGTGCGGGCTTGCGCCAGTTTTTTATTCGCCTCCCGATACTTATTCTCCTCGGCAAGCTTCAAACCCTCTTCAAAAAGAGCCTTGCCATCTTTATATTCGCCTTTAACCTTGGCATCGGGCTTTTCTTTTACAAGACGTTCTATAGCGGCGAGCGAGTTTGAAATACTTTTTTTGTGGCTTGCAAAGTCCTCTTTTTCAAGTTCAATATCTCTCTCACCCTTGCCAGCCATTCTGGAAGCTTTCCCGGCCTCTTTTATGGCGTCGTTCAGAAGCTTATCCGCTTTTTTAAGATCTTCCGCTTCAAGGGCGGTTCTGGAGTTGTCAAACAGGGCCACGGCCTTATCTAAAATGGCTATGGCCTCTTCGTTACCACTCTCCCTTATCCTTTTTACAGTGGGTGAGGTTTTAACGCTCGACTCTACAAATGTCATTTTTTGCTGAATTTTTTTGGCTGTCAGCTTAGGTTTTTTAAACCTTCTCTGCCCTGTTCCGCCGCCTGTTGCGTTTTTCATCTTCTGACGAAGTCTTTTACGCATTTCTATTCTTTTGCGCTTTAGTTTTTCTTCCTTGCTTAATGCGGCTGGCGATGCTTTTGGTTGCACTGTCGGTTTTTCTTTTACGACATCAGGCTCGGTCGGTTTTGCCATTTTTTCGGCGGCTTTTTGTTTCATCCTGTCGCGAAGCCTTTGGCGTATCTCCGCCCTTTTACGATCACGTTCCGCCTGGTCATCAGGTTGCACTACCGATTCTTCTTTTACGATATCAGGCTCGGTCGGTTTTGCCATTTTTTCGGCGGCTTTTTGTTTCATCTTGTCGCGAAGCCTTTGGCGTATCTCCGCCCTTTTACGATCACGTTCCGCCTGCTCGTCAGGTTGCGCTTTTGGTTCTTCTTTTACGATATCAGGCTCCACTACGGGGGCCGAAGTTGGTTTTTCTTTTACGATATCAGGCTCCACCACGGGGGCCGAAGTTGGTTTTTCTTTTACGACATCAGGCTCCACCACGGAAGCCTTAGTTGGTTCTTCTTTTGTGACGGACGGTTCCGGCTCCTCTACAGGAACTGGCTCTTTCTTTGTCGGTTCAGGATCGCTAAAGAAAGCATCGTCTTCATCGTCAAATTGAGCAAGCCCCGGCGATGGGGTAAACAAAAGCCCCATCGCCAGAACAATAGCTACTAAAATAGAAGGCTTGGTCATTTATTGACTGCGCCCTTTTTCGTCATGGTGTCTTTCTTCACAGAGTGGCATTTTCTGCACTCGGTAACCGGGAAGGCTACCTTACCGTGACAAACACCGCATTTCTGGCCGGTTAGTATGAGCGCCATGCTCAACTGGTTGGCACCGACCTGCGGTATAAAGATGTCATCATGACAGTTTTCGCAAGCAAGCCACGCGGTATGCTTGTCATGCGGGAACATAACGTCCGGCATGGAACCACGCACCTCACGAATAACGTCAAACTCAAAAATCTCTTGCTCGGCATTCGGGTCGAGCCTGTCGGCACGGGGTGAAATCAATCCGTCAGACATCATTTTTACCCAGTCAACTTTATTGCCGGTCATGGCGCGAGGCATTCCCTGGAAAGCCTCTTTAGGTGGCTGAAGCATATATGTGCCTTCGTTTTCCGGATCATGAATTCCATCCTGATCTGGCGGAAGATTGGACTTCGTACGCTTCATCAAACGATTGAACATTACCCCCTTGGTCGCCTGCTTGGGCTTCGCCACTGCGGCGGCGGGAGCCGCCTTGTCACCCTGCTGGGCCAGCCCCTCATTGGCCGTCGCAAAGGTTACAACAAACGACAGCATTATTAAAACAGCAAAAGGAGCTTTACTCCATTTCGTGTTCATACTCTCTCCTTTATTTCTCATATTGGCTCTTTTCGTCTTTAGTAAATTTCTGAATTCCTACAGGTGAGACCAAACCCTGCACCGTACTTCCGTGAACCATGGTTTTCGTCCCCTCTTTGCCTGAGTGACACATGTCACAGTTCTCAGCAGACCAGGCAACCTCGCCATTATGACAGGCACCACAGAATTCACCCTCAATGATGTTAGACATCTTGATTTTGTTTCCCCCGGCCTGGAACTTAAACCCTAAGTCCGCATGACATACCTTGCAACGGAAACGCAGGCGATGGAACCAGTGAGGAAAGACGACAGGACGCATACCCTGCTCGTCGGAGTAGTTGTTAATAACCACGTCAGCATACTCGGCTCTCGCCGTGCCGGGACTAACCACTCCTATCGTCATTACCATGACGACCAGCAGAAGGAGCCACCCTCCAACCCTCGAAGCTTTGTTTTTTTCAGACATATACCCCTCTACCCAGTTTGTTAATGATGATACAAAACTAGCCGAACTGCTTTTATGAGATATTGTTGGGATCCCCCCCCAACAATATCTCCAATAATATACATCAATGCGGCCTCTACCCCAAGCCTACATTCCAAAGGTTCTCATAACCCTGAAAAGTAAAAGGTTACGGTCTGTTCCATTTGTCCGATACATCCTGAACATCGCCGCCGTCTCCAACCTGCCGATTTTAAAAGTCAGCTCGTTGTTCCATTCAAGCGTAGACTGCCTATTTCCATTACCAAAAGTGGGAATGAATTTATAATCCTCCGCAACATTCATTCTCGAAGTAAAACGAAGCCCGCGCACCCCAAAAGCCTTGCCATGGCGATATGAAGCACTGCCACCTGAACTGACCGCTCGAGTAATACTTTTCTCCTTATTAACATTATTGGTGGTGTTCCTGATATTAAAACTGCCGGTTAGCACCTGGTATTTACCTATCAGCATGTCGAATACCGCAAAGAAGTTTACGGCTTGATAAACAGCTCCTCCTTCACGGAAAACAACTCCCCGCTCCCGCGTATCTGTTCCGGTGAGCCTGAAAGACGACCTTGTGTTCATTCCTCTCGTGTTAAAGGCAATAGATCCTGAGTGGGTGAGCCTGTCATCACTGTTGGTAAAAGCGCTATTGGAAGAAACAGATGTTCCAATGGCACTGCCTGCCGACCTGTGGTCAACGTAATAACCTTGGGAAAGTGAAAATGTAAGGTTCGACTCTTTAAACAAGTCGTAACTCTTCGTAAGATCATGCCCCAGGTTTGTCCGGATACTAAATGAACTCTCGTAATCACTTACCAGGTTAAACAGGTTCGTGCCATATTGCCAGCTATAGTCCATACCAAAAAGGGACATGGTGTCCGAACCGTACGACAACCCGACATTCTGGTCAATTGAATTCGAAATACGGGAAACTGAAACAGACCTGTTAGCGTTAACCGAAGCGTTGCCCCGTAAATTCCGGCCAAAGTCGTAATTAAACCCCGCATTCAAGTTGGTGGTTGAGCTTTCAGTAGAAGCGCCCCCCAGGCTATCACCCTTAAAGGAACTCTCGATCTTGTTAACATGCAGTAAATAGCGTGCGCCAAAATTAGCTCGCCACGGAGCTGACGCGGGGTTCAGATATGAATAGCTGGTCAACTGAAAAACATCTCTTGTAAAACCGGAAATTACTTCATCCCCCTTCAGGGCACCAGAACCGGAGATGTTTTTATCTCTGAAAAAGTTGGCGCTATTATCAAACGTAAAGCCCGCCCAGGGGGTATAGTCATGATCCAGGGTAACCCTGGCCTGCTCTGTTTCTGCCGTTATCCCGGTGGTAACTGAACTGTTGCTCGTAGCCTGAAACGACAGGTCATGTTTGCCCAAACGTTTGGATATGCTTAGGTCAACATTTTCCTGTTCGTTGTTTAAGTTTTCCTGCTGATTGCCCCTCTCTTCTTCGCCACTACCGATGGTATCCGTAAAGCGCTTGTCGTATCTTAACGAGTAGTGCGCACCACCTTCAGGGCTATATTGCTGGGTAAAACCATAAGTAGAGGTATTGTTGGACACGGTATAGCTACCATATTCGGTTTTGTTGGTTCCCAGCCCATAAAAAAGGCCAAACGGAAAACGGCTTTGCGGAAAAACAGTCAACCGAAGGAAGCTTGCCAAACCCATGGTGCTTGAGTCATAACTTTCTGAGTCTGACCTTGAACTGGTTAGGTTAACGTTGCCATCTATAAGAGCGATCCACGGCTCCACGATAAATGTGCCGGCACCGGCGCGTAAACCAAAACCTGCGATATTGGTGGTTTCATATTCATCACCGGAAATCGGGGTTGAGTATACATCGTACACCTGCCCGCCCCAGTTAAAACGTTGAAGAAGGTTTCCAAACCAGGGCCGCCACACGGTGCGAAACTTCTTTATTTTCCTGTCCCTCGACGGCTCCGTTCTTATGAGCTTAGGCTTTTTCTTTACCGCCTGCATCTTTTTAACACTGGTAGCACTATCTTCAGTCATGGTGCGCACCATGCGCATCCTGATGGTGGGATATGTTTTTTTAACGGTTACGACGGAAAGTTTGTGATCTGAGTCAAGCTTGCTGGAGCCAATGCGTGCCCATCTTAAGCGAATATAGTTTCGCTTTACAGCGTCTGGCACAACATCTTTGCGTGCCACAACCGGGGCTTTCTTTTTCTCTCTTGTGGAGGAGGCCTTTTCAAGCAAAGCCAAGCGGTTTTCCGCCAGGATACGAGAAGAGCTCAGGGCAACTGGCCTGTGGGAAAAAAACCTTTCGTTTACCGCGGCAAAAGCTTCATAACGCGAGCCCGGCCATAACGCAACGCCATACGCCGCAACCACAATGTATATAAGTAAAACTGCGTTTCTGAGCCGTCGAATCATTCATACTCTATAAATTTATTTCACGGACGGTAAGGCCGCTTAATTCGTAGTCTTCTCTGCCTTGTCATCCGTTGTCTTTTCAGGCATCGGCAAGTAATAAGACTCGTCTACGGATATTTCAGTTTTGCTCCTGAGGCTAACAGGAAAGTCTTTCCATGCTTTTTCGGCAAGTTCTCTTATTAACAGTCCTTTAGCTCGATCTTTGGCGCTGTCAAAACTAACAAGACGCGCGTTCTTTCGGTCTTCCAGACGAAGCATTATTATGCCCTGCAAAGTTCGCATGGCATCTGTAAGGTCCCCGGGCTTAAGGTTGTCCAAAGCTTTCTGCACCGGCTCGTCGAGCATCCCCAGATGTATATAGCCCATATCCCCGCCCCTGGAGGCAGATTCATCACCTGAGTGAATTCTGGCCAGATCTCCAAAATCGGCCCCACCTTTGAGACGCTTAAGGATATCTTTTCCTTCTTCCATAGCCGCTTCCCAAACTTCACTTGAGGATGAAGGCTCCACCTTCAGCAAGATAACAGAAACTTTAACTCTTTCAGGTTCTGTAAATTTTTCAGGATGTTTTTTAAAGTAAACCTCCACCTCGGCAGACGACGGCTCAGGAACGTTGCGTATTTTCTGTTCAAGGACTTTAAGAAGGCTGTCGGTTTCAAGCTTTTTTCTAAGCCCCGGCAAAAGCTTCTCACGCGTGTTCTGCCACTGTTCGCTATCTTTATATTTTGTCTCGTAACCTTCTATTTGCTTATCAACCGCCTTATGGTCAGGCTCAAGCCCCATTCTTTTGGCTTCCTGCAAACGAAGGGCGTTATCTACGATCTTTTGCCCAATCTCCCGCTGAAAAACGGCAAGCTCAGCTTCGGGAGGCTTTCCGTGATAAAACTTTCCCCTCATCTCTGACTGAAGGAACCTGGCATATTCATCAAGATAGATAGTGTCATCTCCAACTTTGGCAAAAACCGGACGAGCCGCTGTATTAACGCCTGTATTGCTTTTAGTATCTCCGCCCTGAGCGAAGGCCAAGCCTGCAAAGGTAATACAAAATAAAAAAAACAGGCCCGATAAAACGTTTCTACCGCACAAATATATTTTGCGTAAAATCATTGTTTGACAGCTTTATGCTAATGACTAATTTAGATGTTATTAAAAAATGAAAACCGCACGTTTTAAGGCCGCCCCCATGAACTCCCCCGCTCGACATAAAAAAAGCGGGTCGAACCGGAAGGTTCGACCCGCTTACTAAGCTACTATACTCTTGCTTTTGCTACAACAAGTTTTACTTGTTATGGCAGGCAAGGCAGACCGCACTACCAACGTTGCTCGTCCTCAGGAAGGTCGGGTTAGCGCTGGTGTGTGGATCATGACAGCTGGCACACTCGACAGATGGCTCAGTCGTACCGCCACCGGCAAAGTCGGTGGAAGGGCGACTATAGAGAATCATGTCGGTTTTCTCTCTCGTGTTGGTGGTACCCGTGGAAGTATCTACCCACCAGACAAGCGTGCTACCAATTGTGGTGTTTTTGGCGGCGTTAAAGTCCGGGTCGTTTCCAGAGGAAGGTGCAGGGGTACTTGAAGTGTATCCGCCACCAGCGTACTGGGTGCCGATCGGGTGATCGTTTCTAAGGTCGGTGCCTATAAGTGTAACACCGGCGGTTATTGTACCACCCGCATTGACAGAGCTACCCGTCCAGTTGAAGCCAGCATCGGTACCTGTAGCGTTATAGCCGCCAGATCCCGGGGCGTTAATCATAACGTCCATAGCCTGGGTGCCATCATGACAGGAGAGGCAGGCCAGAGAAACAGAGCCGATTGCCGCCTGTTTAGAATCGAGGGTGGAAGTCCCAAGGCTTGCGTATGTGTTATAAGCCGCGCCCTGCGAACCTAATACGCGGTTCCAAAGCGGAACAGGAGCCGATGTATCGGAACCATGAGGCGTGTGACAAAATACGCAGATATAACCGGTGTCTGCCGTTTGGTTGTTTCCAGCAGTACTGCTGGAACCCAGGTTATGCTTCGTAAGCGCAATACCCGCCCATGCAGGACCGCTTACGAAAGCGAGAGCCGCAACAGCAACTACCAAGGCTCCCAAATAAGTTTTAGTTTTCATTTCTCGTGCCCTCCTAGACAATATTAAAAAATTCTGAATCCTACTCTTCATGACTCAAAAACCTCTTTCATTTTAATAATGCGCCGTCCTGCCTATTATTATACAGGATCGCCATGCGCTCTTGCTTATTAATCTATGCATGTAGTGTGCCATTCAAGCATTAAAGTTAACTGTCTGTTATTAAAGGACACCCAAACATACCGCTCTGTTTGCTTTCCCAAATCCAAGAAAAAATGACCATCTTTTCCAATTTATGGGAGAGGCAAACTATCCCGTTATATATAGAACGTAAAAAAGCTCAAATAAACAAAACTGAAAAGCTGGGAGTAGTATAAAGAAATTTAGTACAAGGTGCCAGATTTTTTATACGCAAACGCAATAAAACAGCACTCCGTTATCTAACACATTGAAATAAATAGGAATTAGAGCTTTCCCATTAATCAGGTTTATGGCAAAGGCTCCCCCAAACTACCTTCGTGAGAATATTTTGCCAAGGCAGCCATCCTCAGGCTGAAGATTAGCTGGCCTGAACACGCCTATTTTTCGGTAAAACTGATCCGCCATGTAGACCCTGCCATCTTCATCCACGGCAATACCCGCCGGCAGAAAAAACTGTGCAGGCCCCCCGGAACCACGTCCACCTACAAAAAGAAGGAGTTCTCCTTTTATATTAAATATCTGAAAGTTGCCAAATGCCGCATCGGCCACATAAATGTTGCCGTCTTCATCGTGTGCGATGCCTTTTGGCCGCGAAAACTGGCCCAATTGCCGACCGATGGAACCGATCATCCTAATAAACTTACCGTCAGGCGAAAAAACCTGAATTCTAAAATTGCCACCATCCACGACATACAGGTTGCCATCAATATTTATCATCGCGTTGTTCGGTAAATTAAATTCCCCTGGAGAGTCTCCCCTTTTCCCTATGTCAAAAAGATGGTCTCCGCTGGCAACGTCATATACAACAACATGATGCTTGGTAGAGCCGACACCGCCCGTATCCACCACATACACTCTTGAGCCATCCGCAGAAACGGCAACCCCAGTTGGCCGCGAAAAGTCACCCTTTGCGCCTATGGTTGTAAGCCACTTGCCTTCTCTCGTATACATCTTCACATTTTTTGCCGCGCCATCGACTATGAACAGGTTACCGGTCGCGTCCATGGTCATGCCAAGCGGTTTATATATCTGTCCCGGCCCGTCTTCGTCTCCTACGAGGAAAAAAGCTCCTTCCGCGAAATCAAGAGCCATAACAGAGCTTGCCGCAGTATCGCCAATAAAAACACGCCCCTTGTTAACGACCACGCCATAAGGTTTGCCAAGGCCGATCCCGCCTTTACGCTCTCCTGTAAGCATTCGCCTCAAAGAAGTTTTTCTGTCTTCCGCTTCCACGTCGGCAGTACTTAAAATCATGCGTTCCCACACAAAACGAGGTTCCTCAGGTGGCGGTGGGTAAACAGGCGGAATGAATTCTCTTTCAGCAATCTGTGTTACGCAAGCGGATGTGGCGAAAATAGCCAGGCAGGCAAGCGCCACCAAGCGCCATTGCCCGTTTTTTACGAATTGCCGGATAAAAGTCATTTTAATTAATCACCAAAAGTGAAAAAAACAAAAAAAGCTGTGGAAAAACAGTTGTGAACCGCAGTTTTTCCTTTAAAGGCCCAACTTACGAATGAGCGCCAAGACGTAATCATACTAATAAATCGGTTAAACACACAACATCAACTTTAACTTCGGCGTGCAATATCGTACACTTGTAAATTACAATCAGGCTCTGTTGCTAAGTTTAACCGTATAACAACTGGAAAAGAGTATCTCATTGATAATAGTCAAAATAGTTTTATGGAGCATGCTTCCGTTGGTTCTGTTCACTTCGGGTGTGTCGAACGCGGCCCCTGTAAGTAAAGGCACAATAGAACCCACCCAAATTTACAAGGAAAAATGTTCCGTATGCCACGGCGAACAAGGCAACGGAAACGGGCAAGCCGCCGTGGGGCTCGAAATAAAACCGAGGGATTTTACGTCACCCGTAGCAGGGGCCGAGCTTGACAAAGCCAGAATGATAGCCTCTGTAACCTTGGGAAGAGCCGGCACCGCGATGAGAGCATGGCAAACCCAACTGAGCGCAAAAGAGATCGAAGCGGTTGTTGGCTATATACGCAAAACATTTATGGCCGTCACATCAAAAAAAGACGAGCCCGGACGAAAGCTTTTTTCGCTCACCTGCTCTGTTTGCCACGGAGAAAAGGGAAACGGCAAAAGCCGCGCCGCCGACGGTCTTAGAACAAAACCGAGGAACTTCACGTCTGACAAGTCAAAAGAAGAACTGACACGCGAGCGGATGATAAAATCCGTCACCTACGGTGTCCCCGATTCCCCCATGGTTGGCTGGGGCGTAAGGCTTAAGCCAGAGGAAATTGAAACCGTTGTGGACTACATACGCAAAACGTTCATGGGAATTGACCCTGAAGATGCGAAAAAACGAGCCAAGGCTATTTACGCCGCAAAGATGGGCAAGCCCGCATGGGCAAACTCGGGCGATGGAGCTTCCCTTGAAACTTACATGGCAGAAGTTATGCCCAACGGGTTGACCGGCGACCCGACCAAGGGCGGAGACTTTTTCAATAAAAATTGTTATGTATGCCACGGGAAAAGCGGCCAGGGAGACGGCCCTCGCTCCAGGTTCATAAACCCCAAGCCAAGGAACTTCCGCCATTCTTCTTCGCTCACAAAATATAACAGGCCAACGCTTTTTAAATCTATTTCAAACGGAAGGCTTAAAAGCGAAATGCCCGCTTGGAAACATGTTCTCTCCGACCAGCAAATAGCAGATATAGCCGAGTATGTTTTCCAAACTTTTATACATCCAAAACAGGAAAAGAAAAAAGGTGAGGGTTGACAGATTAAAAACCGGCATCGCAAGCATTCTTTCGGTTTTTTTATTGTCAGGTTTTCCGCCAAATGCCAACGCACAGGCAAGTGTTGAAACACCCGCTTGGGAAAAACTAAAAGATACCCCACAAGCCATAACCGCCCGCGACAAGGAAAAGCATGAAAAAGGGCGGGCTATTTTTAACTTCTATTGCTACTATTGCCACGGTTATTCCGGCAACGCGATGACACTTGCCGCCACGTTCCTGTCTCCTAAACCAAGAGATTTTGCCAACACCCGCTTTAGCAATCTGCCACGAAAAAGAATGCTGGACGCCGTTAAAAACGGACGCCCCGGAACAGCAATGGCCTCTTTTAAAAAAACGCTTAAAGATGAGCAGATAGAAACCGTGGTAGATTTTATCCGCCGCGAATTTATGCTTTTAAAGGCACGCAACACCTGGTATCACACGGCGGAAAACGGCTGGGAAAACCATGAGCGATATTCGGCCGCTTTCCCTTTTGCAACATGGGAGATAAAGCTCGATACGCCGGATGAAGAACTGACAGACGAACAGAGGGCCGGCAAAAAACTTTTCCTTGAGTCATGCATTAGCTGTCATGACCGTGCGAACGTAAGCAAAGACGGGCCCGTGTGGCAAAAAACTTCGGGGCTTAACGAAGAAGAACGAATTGGCGAAACACTTTTTCAGGAAAACTGTGCTTTCTGCCATGCAAAAGACGGTACGGGTCGCAACTGGATAGGGGCGTTTTTAAAACCACACCCCAGGAACCTTGTAGAGGACCCTGTTATGAAAAGTATGACAAAAAAAAAACTTAAGCATGTCATAAAAAACGGCCTCCCAAATTCCTCTATGCCGGCATGGAAATCTGTCCTCACAGAGAACGAAATCGACGCTGTTATCTCCTACATCTCAAAAGTTTTTCATCCTATAAAAGAGGGTTAGTGCTCTCCTGAACTTATAGAAAAGTACTTGCTAATCTGCCAACTCTGCACGTCATAATTTCTTTGCGATGTGTGGAAAATTTTTCCCTTTTTCCCTTCCTGTTCCAAAAACTTGTACCTAACATCATTAGATACAAACTATTGGAGGTGAAAATATCTTGTCGCATATATTATAATTTTACTATACCTATTTGACGCAAAGTCAGTATAATATTACCTAGGTGTCGGCAGGGTTTTTGCGTTTGCAAACTTTTTTTAAGCCGCAATCGCTCGCTCGGTCATAAAGCAAATTTTAGTAGTAACAAAAGAGCTTGTCTTAAAATGCCAAAGATTCTTGTGGTGGAAAACGACCCCAAGTCGGTTAAGGAACTAAGCCAAAACCTTGGCAGGTTTCTGGAGATTGACGATGGCTGGACGGTCATGGAAGTCTCAAGTGGAAAAGACGCGCTACAAACTCTCTACAGCAAAAGCATTCAGCTCGTAATAAGCCCTACGAACACAGACGATATGCCGCATGGCAATCTCTTTTCAGAAATGTCTCGCGATGAGGCTTTAAGCGACATCCCCGTTATAGCCCTCTCAAAAAACAAGGAGGAGGAGCAAGATGCGCTCGGCAAAGGGGCCGTAGACTTTTTTACAACCCCTATAAGTGACTATAGCGCGATCGCCGCAAAAGCACAGACCCACGCCATGCGTAGTATGCAGACAATAAACTTGAAAAGAGCGGCGGAGATGGTGGCGCTTTTAAAAGACATGGACAATATACAAAGCGTAATGTTGGAGAGCCTTGTAGATTTCTGCCATCAGAT
>UOGC01000158.1_pt1 | contig 14834 bp, 15 predicted proteins | sample 1988541 | NCBI WGS metagenome assembly UOGC01 (sample SAMEA4712194, study PRJEB27164) | hydrothermal vent metagenome | biome: marine basaltic hydrothermal vent biome; feature: marine hydrothermal vent; material: mineral | place: Pacific Ocean | collected 2011-06-14/2011-07-23 | depth 1689 m
CCGGCTTCACATGCGGCGGCGCTATAGACGCGTAGGGGCTTTTACTCAAAATACCCCTTAATGCCTGAGAGTATAAACTCGGCTCCCATCGCAAGTAGCACAAGCCCCATCGCGCGGGTTAGTATTCTCGTTCCCAGGTCTCCTAGCCAATCGGAAAAATTCTGGCTCTGCTGAAGTATTATGTGTGTGAGATAGAGCGTTATCCCTATCGCCATAAAAAGCAGTATCCACTCTAAAACTCCGTTGGCGCGGTTTGCAAAAACCATTACGGTTGTTATGGCGGCGGGCCCTGCCATGAGTGGAACGGCCAGCGGTATTATGGCGATATCTTCTTTTATTTCGGCCTCGGCAAGCTCCGGCTTTGAGCTTTTATATTGGAACGATTCCCCCTCCACCATTTTAAACGCGAAACGGAGCAGAATAAGCCCGCCCGCCACCATAAGGGCGTAGATGGAAATTCCGAAAAGGGCAAAAATTGCGCCGCCCAATATTGTAAAAAATATAAGGACGCTTCCGGTAGCCATTACGGCCCGTCTTGCCTGGTTGCTTCGGTTGGTTGGCGTATCGCCATCCGTCATGGCAAGGAGAACCGCCGCCCCTCCTAGTGGATCGATTATAGAGAAGAGGGTGACAGTGCAGTTCAGGAAAAATATCAGCGAATCGACCATGTTTTTATCCTTCTCCGATATGTTATCATTTCTGTTCCCAACGAGTAAATAATGCACCCCCACTTTTTGACCGGGAGATAACAGAATGGCGAAACTCTGCGTTAACGTTGACCATGTGGCCACCGTTCGCCAGGCCCGCATGATTGATATGCCAGATCCGCTGGAGGCGGCTATTGAGGCAGAGAAGGCTCGTGCCTGTGGCATAACGATTCACCTGCGTGAGGATAGGAGACACATACAGGATAAAGACGTAACAAAAATAAAAAAAGGGATAAAAACAAAACTGAACCTTGAAATGGCGATGGCAAAAGAGATTGTAAAAATCGCACATGCCGTAAAACCGTGGCAGGTAACGCTCGTGCCGGAGCGCAGGCGGGAGGTAACAACCGAGGGTGGGTTCGACGTTACAAAAGGACGACTGCGTCTTAAAAAAATAGTCGAGGGATTTCAGGCAAAAAAGATTCTTGTTTCACTTTTTATCGACCCATCTGAAGATCAGATAAAAGCTTCGCACGACCTTGGCGCAGACGCCATTGAGATTAATACCGGGGCTTATTCTGAAGCGCGAACAAAAAAGGCTCTAAAGAGCGAGCTTAAAAAAATAAAGTTAGCCGCAAAATTAAGTAACGATCTTTCAATCGTTACGCATGCGGGGCATGGGTTAAACCTTGATAACGTCGGGGCTATCGCAAAAATTGCCACGATAGAGGAACTTAATATCGGGCACAGTATAGTTGGCAGGGCATTGATGATAGGTATGCGGGGCGCTGTTGTGGAGATGGTAAAAGCTATCAAAAATGCAAGCAATTAAAAGTGCGGACAATTATTGACAAGACCTCAATACTAGAGGTAACATAATACTAAATCATTTATAAACAGTGGAATGCAACTGAATACACTGGACTTTCTCCTTAAGGCCGCGCAGAGCTCAAACGCAAATATCAGGAAAGCTGCGGCCATTGCACTGGCACAAGAAGATAGCACCCATGCCAAGTCGGCAATTATCAAGCTTGTTAAAGATAGTGTGTGGCAGGTGCGTGAATCTGCCATCTCCTCTATAGGTGTCGCTAACATAACCGAGGCAGACGATTTGCTTATGAAGGTTTTGGGGTGCGATTCTCCTGAGTCCGGACGCAAGGCAGTTTTAACCTGGGCCGTAGCAAAAGGCGAACCTGCGGAAGAAAAAGGTGCTGCCAAAGGGGGTGGTTCTCCATTCGGAGGTGGTGCGCCGAAAGATAAAAAACCTGCGGGAGACCCGTGGCAGGTCAAAAAGGCGGCGGCATTATCACTAAGTAGAATCCGCCCGGACATTGCGGCGCAACCGCTTTTGGAGGTCCTAAACTCTGATAACCCCACGGCTAAAAGTGCGGCTATGGTGGGCCTTGGGAATATAAAAGCCGAGGCATCGATAGACGCCTTGATCGAACTTCTCTCTGACGATGACTGGAACGTTAGAAAAATGTCGGCCAATACTCTTGGCCGGTTAAAAGCGGCTAGCGCAACTGAGAGCTTGCTAAAACTGTTGGACGACGAAAAATCTGCCGTTCGTAACGAGGCAGTTATTGCGTTGAACCACATCAAACCGCCGGAAGCCCTAAACGCGCTGGCCAAAGTTGTGACAAGCGATAACAGCTATGACGTCCGTAAAACTGCGGCAACGGCACTTGGAAACCTTCGTGACCCTGAAGCCGCCACTCCACTTTTTAATGCGTTGGGCGATGAAAACTGGATGGTGCGTAAGGCAGCGGTAGACGCATTAATCAACATTAGGGAACCGGCCGCTGTAGAGAAGCTTATCCCTCTCCTTATGGACGAGCATGAAGATGTAAGCCATGTCGCCGCTGTGGGTGTGATACGCCTAAGCCAGATTTAGGGCCGGTTTAACGTTACTTTGTATAGTATTTACCGCCTGTTGACATATGGCAAAAAAACGACGAACAGAGCTTGATGTAGACCCGGCGCTGGAGCTTGAACCTGAAGAGGAACAGGTAGCTGAACCGGCAGGGGAAGAACCGCCCAAACCCGCCCCTGAAGAACCCAAGGCACCTGAGAAATCACCCAAACCAAAGGTTAATAAAACAAAGCTTGCCATGATTATAGGCGGAGCCTTGGTTTTGGCCGTATTGGGCGGATTTATTGTTTGGATGTCCATTGGCGTTATGGATGTGGAAGAGGAAAAGCCGAAGCCAAAACCGGAGGATAAGGTTGCGGAGCTTGCAATTCCCACGGCGGCCATTGTTGATGAAGTTAAAGTCGATCTTCCCCTTTTGTATAAGTTTGAGCCGTTTCTTGTTCCCATCGGCAAAAAAGGAGCCCAGGCTCTTGTTAAAATAGCGTTTGCAGTTGAGATGAGTGAAGATGACGTTAAAAAAGAGATAGACCGAAACCTTGTTCTTATCAGGGAAAACATCTATTTTTTATTACGGAACAAGTCTGTGACCGTATTTAAAAATAAAAGGGCTTTGAACAGAGTTGCATCTGAAATTGCCGTGTCACTTAACCGGTCGATTCAGTCCGGCGCCGTGCTGAACACCTATGTAACAAGGCTTACTATACAATGATAACTTTTATTTACAGGATACTTGGTAATGTCGGAAGATTCTAAAGACCCTGGGCTATCTGAAATATTTGTGCAGGATGTCCGTGAGGCTATCAAACGTATTGAGCCTGTCATAACAGGATTAAAAACAACCGGGATTAATAATGCCGCGTTAGACAAAATATTTCGTCAGTTTCACGCAACAAAGGGGTCCTCCACTTTTTTAAACCTCACCAGAATAGCTAATGTTCTTAATTCTGCCGAGTTGGTTCTGGATTTAACGTTACAAGGACATTTAAAGCTCAAACCTGCTGAGCTTTGCGACATTCTCGTTATGGTGCTTGATTTTCTTAGGCACAGCCTTCCTTTTGTTGCGGAAGATAGTGACGATGGCAGGATAGCAGAAGAAGCCGAAGTCATGTCGGCCAAGCTTTTAGCACTGATTCCAGAAAACATTCCAGAGCCGGAACAGGTGATTGATGATAAAAAAGTATCCGATAACACGTCTGCCGTCCCGTCAGACATAGCGGCGCAATTTGAAGATACGGCCAGTGAATTTAATGGAGACTTACTGGTTTCCGAAGAGGATCCTTCTACTGCATTGGATATGAAAAAAGTATTCATAGAGGAATCTGAAAAGCTATTGCGGAAGCTTGAACAAGACCTAAAGCAGTGGGAAAAGTTACCTTACGACAAAAAACTAGTTGGCGAACTTTTGCGTACGGTTCATAGCTTTAAAGGTAACTGCGGTATTTTAGGATACCCGGATCTTGAAACGCTTGGCAGGGCAATGGAAAAATCGCTTGATGTGGTGGCGACTAGCGCTGTGTCACCTGCGCCTGACTTTTTTAAAACACTGTTTACGCTCAAAGGCGTACTATCAAAAGGGGTGGATAGCGTTGCAAATGGCGGCGATGGTGGTATCGCCGATCTTGAGGCAAGCCTTGATATGCTCAAGTAGAGAGGCTCAACGGCATGGTAGATAGTAAGGTAAGTGAGTCTTCGGTAACTCCGGTTACCACGGTGATAGCGCCTTGCTTCACTGATGCAGAGGACCTCTTATGGCACGCATAATACGTGTTCTGGTTATAGACGACTCGTCGCTTGTAAGAAATATTCTGGCGCAGGGCCTTTCGATGGATTCCGGGATAGATGTTGTGGGTACGGCTCCAGACCCTTTCGTGGCCCAGGAACGAATTACCCGGCTTAAACCAGATGTCATTACCCTCGACGTTAAAATGCCGAGGATGGACGGGGTCGAGTTTCTAAAACTTCTTATGGCTGAAAATCCGATACCTGTTGTGATGGTGAGCGCCTATACCAGCGCGGGCCAGAAAATAGCGCTTGACGCCCTGGAAGCCGGTGCCGTTGACTTTGTCACAAAACCTTCAACCGATGTGGCCGCCGTTAAAGGGCTGGAAAAAATGTTAGGCGAACTGCGCATAAAAATAAGAGCCGCCGCAAAGGCAAATGTTTCCCAATGGGAAAGCTGGAAGGAAAAAACGGCTCCGTCCGTTACGGGAAATATAATAAAAACGCGTGTATCATCTGGAGTGGGTAGAGAAAAAATAATAGCGATAGGGGCTTCTACCGGCGGAACAGAAGCTATAAAAAAAATTATTTGTGACTTTCCGATAGAAACTTCCGGGATTGTGATAGTTCAACATATGCCGGCAGGCTTTACAAAAAACTTTGCGGAAAGACTGAATGGAGCATCTGAAATGGATGTGAAAGAGGCTGTTTCGGGTGAAAGTGTTTTGCCGGGTAAAATTCTTATCGCTCCGGGTAATTTTCATATGAGTGTTGTAAGGTCGCCTGATGGTTACAACGTTGTTTGCAAAAAAACGGATAAAGTTAAAGGTCACAGACCATCGGTAGATGTGCTTATGAAATCTGTTGCAAAATGTGCGGGAACTCGTGCGGTGGGGGTTATTCTTACAGGGATGGGAAGCGATGGAGCTTGCGGGGCGTTGACCATGAGAAATGCCGGAGCGCGTGTAATAGCGCAAGACAAAGCATCATCACTTGTGTTTGGTATGCCGCATGCCGCCTTAAAAGCGGGTGCTGTTGAGCGTCTTGTGCCACTGGATCAGATCTCACGTTCTGTCATGACTTTTTTAAGTGGCATAAAGTAGGTAGTTCTTCTAACGGTGTCTAGACAAATAAAAGCCCCGTGCAGAACGTTTTTTACTGCACGGGGCCTTAATTAGTATTCCGGATTAACTGGTTTTTTCTTTTAAAAAAGCTATAAGGTCTTTTGTTTCTTCTTCGGTAAGAGGCGGCTTTTTTATTTTCATTCGTGTTTTTTTAGCTTTTGCGCGATCGGCTCTCCATTTTCTCAGTTCCTGTGTTTCCGCGTCATTTTCTGCCCATGTTTTTTGCGGGTTCATGAGCCATTTTACAAGCCACCCCTCAGAGTGTCTTGATGTCACCCCTTTCAAGCCTGGCCCTACTTTCTTTTTTTCTGTGAAATTATGGCACTGCTTGCATTTTTTCTTCTTAAAAATAGCTTCACCTTTTGCAGTGTCACCGGCCATTGCCACGCCTGAGACGGAGAACACCAGGGTGCATACAACTGCCATTACTAGTATGAATTTTTTTTTCATGCCGACCTCCGAAGCGAAACAGTTTTATTAAATAGAACCGCTTCGAGTTAAATAAATTTTGGACTGATTCTAACTATTTCAAAGAAACAGCCGGTCTGTCAAGGCATATCTTTATGGCAATTTTTGAATTATTGCTATTTCAAAAATTCAAGAATCTTTTTATTCACCATCTCAGACTGTACGCTTGTCAAGTCATGGCCGGCGTTGGGAATAACCTCTGCTCTAATATGGGGCGCAACCTTATTAAGGCGTTGTATGGCTTTTTGAGCGGAATATATTTTTTCGTTTTCACCGACTAAATAGAGCGCAGGCACTTTTATTTTTTGTAATTCCGTATCCTCCAGAACGGTCGGGTTAACCATTCGTTTTAGCTTGAAGCTTCGTATTGCCATAAACGCATCATCCACCAATTCTTCAACCATTACCCGGCTGGCTTCATCTTTTTTTGCTAAATCCGCAACGAGCCAGTAGATGAAGCTTTTGGTAAAGTAGCGGTGAGGCACTACACAAAGAATTGCACGTATGATCCATTTTAATTGCAGGGGTAACACAGTGCCAACCGGGGCCAATAACACAATTTTATCGAGTCGCTCTGGAAAACGGAGTGCGTATTGGGTTGTTAGCCAGCCTCCGTAAGACAGGCCTACAATATTGATATTGTTTCCAAGCTGAAGAGCACTGAATAACTCGTCAAGCCAGTTAACAAAGTCATTTGAACCTTCGATTGCCCGGCTGTATATACTCCTTCCATTGTCGTAGATGTTGTCTACTGCATAGGTTTTATAACTTGTGGATAAATCTTTTACGTTTGGCACCCACTGCAACGAATTACCACCCATTCCATGCAGTAGTACCAGTGGCGGAGCGCCGTCTGCCCCACTAACCCGAACAAAAGTTTGACCGTAAGAAGTTTCTACCATCCTTGGCTCAGAAACGACAGGCCACTTCTTGGCCCGCATGTCATATAATTTCAGATACTGCTCTTTTGCCCTTGCTGATCGAAAAGGGTGATGTGCCGACATTTCCATATTACGTGCGGTATGTCCGGTGTTTAACCTATAAATGGGCTTTTAGTTTTTTTGCCTGTTCAATGAACTCTGCGAGTTTTGCCTGGTCGCTTTTCACAACTTCGGGTGGTGCTTTTTCGACAAACTTTTTGTTTGAGAGCTTTTTCTCAAAAAACTTTATTTCCTTTTCTATTTTCGCAAGTTCTTTTTCAGCTTTCTGACGGCGTTCGTCAGATCCGGCCAGGCCACCTAGCGGCACGAAAACTTCCACACCAGCTACAACGCTCACAGCCATATCATCATCCTTTTTGAAAGCGTCACCGGCAAGTTCCGTTTTTGCATTGGCAAGCCTGTTGATGAACGGGGCCTGCCGCTTTAGTGTTTCTGCGATTTTTGAATCGCCCGCCCTGAAAATGGCATTTAGCTCTGTCGAGGGCTTAATTGCAAGCTCGCCCCGTATGTTCCTTATGGCAACGGTTGCGTTCATTACAATTGCTATTTCGCTTTCGATATCGTCATCTATTAAGGAGTTGTCAGGTTTAGGATATGGTGCCGTGGCTATAATGCCAGCTTTCGGCATGAGCTTTTCCCACAGTTCTTCTGTTACAAACGGCATAACGGGGTGGAGCATACGCAGAATGGCACCCAATGTGTGGCTTAACGTGTGCCGCGCCGCTGTGCCGCCTTCCTCGTCTCCTCTTAGCCTAAGTTTCACAAGTTCTAAATACCAGTCACAAAACTCACCCCATGTGAATTGGTATATAAGGCTTGTGGCCTCGTTAAACTTGTAGTTATCAAGTGCCTCCCTCACACCTGTTATAGTTTTTTGCAAACGGGATAATATCCATTTATCGGCAAGCGCCAAATCATCACGGTTGATGTCTGTTTGTGACGTATCAAAATCTTTGAAGTTCATAAGGGTAAATCGCGATGCGTTCCAGAGCTTATTCACAAAATGGCGATACCCTTCGATTCTTTCTTCGGAAAGTTTTATGTCACGCCCTTGTGCGGCAAGCGCCGTTAAGGTCATCCGCATAGAGTCTGCCCCGAACTTGGCCATAATCTCAAGCGGGTCTATTGTGTTGCCTTTAGATTTGCTCATCTTTTGCCCGTCAGAATCTCGAACGAGGGCGTGAATGTAAACTTCGCGGAAGGGAACCTCGCCTGTAAACTTAAGCCCCATCATTATCATTCTCGCCACCCAGAAGAAAATTATGTCGAACGATGTTACAAGGGTAGACGTAGGGTAAAAGGTTTTAAGAGCGTCGGTTTTGTCGGGCCAGCCGGAAGTTGAAAAGGGCCATAGCGCGGATGAAAACCATGTGTCCAGCACATCCGGGTCTTGCGATAACCCCGTATGGCCGCATTTAACGCACTTTTCGGGGTCGGCACGCAGAACCATTATTTCATCGCACTTATCGCAAGTCCATGCAGGTATCCTGTGCCCCCACCATATTTGCCTGCTTATGCACCAATCGCGGATGTTGTGCATCCAGTCGAAATAAAGGTTCTCCCAGCTTTTGGGGACGAACTTTACATCGCCTTTTTCAACGGCTTTTATAGCCGGTTCGGCTAACGGTTTTATTTTTACGAACCACTGTTTCGAAACGTTCGGCTCTACTATGTTGTGGCACCTGTAACACTGGCCAACCGCGTGGGCGTGGTCTTCAATGTTGGCTAAAAGCCCCAGTTCCTTTAAGTTGTCGACAATCATTTTCCGCGCCTTGAACCTGTCTTGCCCCGTATAAGGCGCCCCCGCTTCTTCAGTCATGTGACCATCGTCGCCTATAACCTTGACAAGCGGTAAGTCATGCTTTTTGCCGATCTCAAAATCGTTGGGGTCGTGGGCGGGAGTTATTTTAAGGGCGCCGGTGCCGAACTCCATGTCTACATATTCATCCGCGATTATCGGTATTTTTAACCCTTTGATGGGCAATATTACCGATTTGCCGATAAGGTTTTTATAGCGCTCGTCGTTAGGGTGTACAGCTACGGCCGTGTCGCCAAGCAGAGTTTCGGGCCTTGTGGTGGCGATTATAAATTCGCGGTCCGTTCCTTCTACTGGATATTTTATGTGCCACAGATGGCCCGCTTTTTCATGATGCTCAACTTCAAGATCAGACAGGGCAGTATGGCACCTTGGGCACCAGTTAATCATATATTCGCCCTGGTAAATTAGCCCTTCTTCGTATAGCGTAACGAAAACTTCACGGACAGAACGGGATAACCCTTCGTCCATCGTAAAACGTTCGCGATCCCAGTCGCACGAGGAGCCAAGCCGCTTTAGCTGGTTTACTATCCTTTTGCCATATTCGCCTCTCCATTCCCACACGCGTTCGATAAACTTTTCGCGCCCCAGGTCTTGTCGCTTGAGGCCCTCTTCCATCAACGCCCGTTCAACCACGTTCTGGGTGGCGATTCCGGCGTGGTCGGTTCCTGGCATCCACAAGGTGTTATATCCGTCCATCCGTTTGTAGCGGATGAGGATGTCTTGAATGGTATTGTTCAGCGCATGGCCTATGTGCAGAACGCCTGTTACGTTTGGCGGGGGAATTACTATGGAGTATGGCGGCTTATCTGATGTATCTTCGGCCTTGAATGTGCCTTCCTTATGCCATCTTGCTAGCCACTTTTCTTCAATGCCTTCAGGGTTGTACTGCTTTTCTAGGTCTGCCACGTAATTCTCCAGTAATGTCTTAACAAAAATAAAGCGGATATTATAGCGGTTCTTAAGGCGTTTATGGTGCCTGTCGTAACCTGATTATACTGCCTCGGTTATTGAACCAGCTTTTCAATGCCTGCAAAGTCGATAGCGTTAAAATATTGTTTTACCAATTCAGGGGCGGTTTTCCTTTTGCCATCGGCTGATACGAGGATACGCCCGGCTATCATTGTTTGGTAGGAGTTTTTCTTGCTGTTGACAATAACTTTTCTGCCGTTGATAACTATGAGCTTTGCATTTCTCCCGGCGAACTGAGGGTTTGCAAACATCATGCTCATGGCTTGCAACATGGGGGAATCTGTCATCACACTCACTTTAACCATCATCCTGTTTTTTGTATATTTTCTGGTGGTGCTAATCCCCCCGCCTAACATCATTGCTCCGGCTTGTGATGTTTCAAGCTCTCCTGCGCTCCAGCCTGGTAGAGGCTCAGGAAACAATTTGCCAATATCTTCTGCGCGTTTTTGGCGGATCATCGTAGATGCGGCACCAAGAGCCGTGGTAGCCGTGGAATAATCCTTTTTATCGTAAGCTTTAAGAGCTTCGGCAATCTGGTCTGTCACTTCATCTGCGTGAACGAGTGTAGTGGAAACCGCAATAATCAGGGTTATTAAAATGGCAATCTGCTTCATGGTGTTGCTCCGGTTAAATTTTTAGTAAGCGCTGATAAAACAAGATTAACATGGCGCATAAGGCGATTGAGGAGAAAAATAACCCAAGGCTATTTAGCGTCCAGCAGAAGTGAAATATCGGCAGAGGGGGGCGAGTGTGTTAACGCACCAATCGAGATAAAATCTACCCCGGTTTCGGCGTATTTGCGAACGGTTTTTAAGTTCATGTTACCGGATGCTTCTGTTTCGGCAAGCCCTGCTATCTGGGCCACGGCTCTTTTAGCCTGGGCCGGTGTCATGTTATCCAGCATTATCCTGTCCGCTCCGGCTTGTAAAGCTTCTGCCACCTCTTTTAAGTTTCTTGTTTCGACTTCTATTTTTGTTTTGTATTTTTTTCTTATACGGCTAACGGCTTCTGCGATGCCGCCTGCCGATGTTACATGGTTTTCTTTTATTAGCGCCATTTCCGATAGATCACGCCTATGGTTTTGCCCTCCGCCACAAAGTACCGCGTATTTTTCAAGGTCGCGCAGGCCGGGTGTAGTTTTGCGTGTATCGAGAATCACCGTTTTGGTTCCGGCAACGGCGTCTACGAATTTTTTTGTAAGCGTGGCGATGCCAGACAGCCTTTGCAGATAATTTAACGCCACCCGTTCAGCTGTTAATATGGCTCTTGTTTTGCCTTGTATCGTGGCTATTATGGCTCCTTTAGGAACAAGTTCGCCATCCTTGAATAGCTTTTTTATTTTCACATTGGTGTCGAGAGCGTGAAATACGTCTGCAAAAAGGTCTATTCCGGCAAGTGTCATCTCCTGCTTTGCTATGGCTCGTGCTTTACATTTGGCGCGGGGCGGAATAGTTGCCCTGCTTGTTATGTCACCATGCGGCGCATCTTCCGCGAGTGCGCGTTTTATCAAAAGTCTGCTTGACAGCTTGGGATATTTTAGTTTTTTCACTTTTATTTCCCGGCGGCTTTTTCCAGGTCGGCTGTATGTTCTGCGTTTTTATCGATGATACCTGTAAGGTTTTTCTTAAGGTTGCGGGTTAAAGTTGCGTCGCCAAAGTCGCCAACTCGCTCTGCTCGTTCACGCACGCTCTCTGCTTTTCCCGTTTCCTGCTGTTCTTCTGCCGCTGGTTCTTCTGCCTTGGTGCAGGCGTGCCCAAACGCCATAATGGCTATAATTGCAAGGGTAATTGCGAATCTGTTCATGTTACAAGCTCCATCTCATGGTTCGTGGCAAACGTACTGATGGTATTATACCCGCATCGGTTCTGTTTAATATATAGAGAGCCAATATGTTAAATTGTATCGGTTGCAATGTTAAGCTAACCTCGTTGCTTTTTAAATAAACAATTAAAGCTAGTGATAAAAAAATGGCTGTAAACGTCACTTTATGTGTTCCGCCGCAAGGCTATTTTGCTGAGCGGTGGAAAGAATCTTCCATGCCGTCGCTTGGCATTCTCTATATGGCCGCGTGTCTTGAGAAGGAAGGGATACCTGTTCGCACTCTGCCGACCCATATTATGAAATGGGATATACCAGACATCGTTCGTTATGTGGAGGATGAAAAACCGGATATTTTTGGACTGACGATAACCACGGAAAATCGCCTTGAAGCGTTCGATGTGGCAAGAGCGGTTAAAAATGCGCGGCCCGAAACACTGGTGGTGGCAGGAGGGCCGCACTGCGTCGCCACGGCGTACGACACTCTTTTGCATATACCTGAGGTAGATATTGTCGTTTCAGGTGAGGCGGAAGAGACCATTGTGGAACTTGTTCGTGCCGTAGAAGCGGGTGGTGGCGCTAAAAACTTTAAGAAGATTGCGGGCCTGAACTTTCGTGAGGATGGAAAAATAGTCTCCAACGGGCCCAGAATGAAAATCCCTGACCTTAACACCTTGCCCATGCCGGCAAGGCATCTGGAAAACATGGATTTGTATAACTTTAAGGTTGATGTGCCGGGAAAAGGAAAGCTTCAGGCGGCGAATCTTATGACCAGCCGTGGGTGTCCTTTCGACTGTAATTTTTGCGCGACTCCTGTTAACTGGGGGCGCAAGGTGCGGGGTATATCGCCTGACAAGGTAATAGCGGAGATTGAGTATTGCATCGAAAAATATGGTGCGGAGGTTATCTGGTTCTACGACGATACGTTAAACTATAACCCGAAACGGTTAGAACAGATTTGCGACATGATGATTGAACGCAGGCTTAACGTCAACTGGTTCTGCGAGGTGCGCGTGGACGCGTTGGAGCGTAAACTTTTCGATAAAATGGTTATGGCTGGCATGTATCATTTTGGGTTCGGCGTGGAGAGCGCCAACGAGCGTGTTTGCCGCGACATCATTAACAAGAAGGCGACGTTACAGCAAGCGATAGACGTTATCGACTGGGCAAACGAGATGAACGTCACCGCCAATCCGTTTTTCATTTTTAGCCACCCCACAGAAACATGGGCCGAGGCTTTGGAGACTTTGCGGTTTGCCGAATCTTTGCGGGGCAGGGCGCAGTGCAGTATGGCGATATTACATGTGTATCCGGCTACTGAGCTTTGGAACAGGGCTGTTAACGAGGGAAAGATACCGAAAGACTTTTCGTGGACGACGCCGGACGACCCTAGAATAGTGGAACTCCCGGAAGCGCAGGGGTGTATTCCGCTTTATATGGATAAACTCTCCTGGTTCCAGATTTCCACGATTATTTTCAGGTTTAGCCAAAGCGCCATGAAAGTTAGCCTATGGTCGAAGATAATAAAAGCCGTGAAACGGGTAAACTCGTTCCGCAGGTTTCGGCAATATTTTGTTATGGGGTTAGCGTTGATAAAATTAAAGTTCGATAATTTTGTTGGTGGCCGAAAGAAAGAGAATGATGACAGTATGGCCAAACCGGCGGACTATTGAGGGGGTGCGATAGAATGAACAGCAATCAAGAAAAAGCGGATATAACGAAATTCTTCCAAACGGAGGCGGCAGGAGGAGTTTTATTGGTTTCCGCTTCTATCCTGGCTGTAATATTCGCAAATTCACCTCTTAACCCGTATTACATGCTGTTGATCGACACTCCGGTCATGATTCAAGTCGGAGCACTGGAAATATCCAAGCCCTTGTTATTATGGGTTAATGATGGCCTTATGGCCGTATTTTTTCTTTTGGTAGGTCTTGAATTAAAAAGGGAACTCCTGGAGGGCGAATTATCAGACAAAAAGAAAATTATCATGCCGGGGTTGGGTGCTATAGGCGGCATGATAGTTCCTGCCGCCATATATACCGCCTTTAATGGAGGTGATCCGGTAGCAGGGAAAGGCTGGGCTATACCGGCGGCAACTGATATCGCTTTTGCGCTTGGCGTGCTTTCGCTGTTGGGTTCCAGAGTTCCCAATAGTTTGAAAGTTTTTCTTACTTCCTTAGCGGTTTTCGACGATATCGGTGCGATATTAATCATCGCAATATTTTATACAAGCAAACTTTCTTTTTTAGCTTTGGCTATCGCAGGGTTATGCATCTGTGTTCTTTACTTTTTTAATAAACGTGGTGTTGCGGAAAAAAGTTTATATGTGACAGTTGGTATCATCATGTGGGTTGCTATGCTCAAATCTGGCGTTCACGCTACATTGGCAGGTGTTCTTCTTGCACTGTTTATTCCAATGAAATTAGAAAAAATTCAAGGTGCCTCTCCGCTCAAGGATCTGGAAGATGACCTGCATTCCGCTGTAATATTCTTTATTTTGCCGGTATTTGCATTTTGTAATGCTGGCATTAACTTTTCAGGCTTGGGAAGTGAACAAATATTGCACAGTGTACCTCTTGGTATTGCTCTAGGCTTGTTTTTTGGAAACCAAATTGGTGTGTTCGGCTTGTGTTGGTTAGGAATAAAGTTAAAGCTTGCAGAGCTACCAAGTGATGTCTCCATGCTATCACTTTATGGTGTTTCAGCGCTTTGCGGGATAGGTTTTACCATGAGTTTCTTTATCGGCTCTCTTGCTTTCGAAGAAGCAGGCGTTAACCTGATAGTTGATGAACGACTTGGCATTATTTTGGGATCTATTGCATCTGCCGCCCTAGGATATGCAGTGTTACGTTTTAGCTTAAAAGATTCAACTTGAATTTGATCGTTTTATAAACACCTTAGCACTATAAAAAGGTATGCCACACATCACCGAAACCGAACTGCAAAACTTTAAAACCGCGCTGGAAAATTTGCAGGCTAAACTTTTGAGTATCACACTAAACTCCGCCGATGAAGATGCTACCGTGGAGCTGGATCAGGCGAGGTTCGGCAGGCTCTCCCGCATGGACGCTATGCAGGTTCAAGCTATGAACGCGGAATCTGTGCGTAGACGAAAAGTTGAACTTGTGAAAATAGAGGCCGCCCTGAGACGGATAGAAGAGGGTGACTATGGCTATTGCGTCAAGTGTGACGAGGAAATATCAAAAGAACGTTTGCAGGTGGGCCTGTCAGCGCCGATGTGTATAGATTGCGCCAACAAATCTGAACAAAGAAAATAAAAAGAGTGCTGAGTTTAATGAGATTCCGGCTCGTAGGCCGGAATGACAAACTGTAGACGTAAATTTTAATTTCTGTGAGTAACCCAACCAGCAATGTTCAGTAGTTCGTTGGGCGGTAGCCCAACCAAAAGCCCAACTAAAAAGGCGGAAACCTGCGAGAGGTTTCCGCCTTTAAGTC
>UOGC01000124.1_pt1 | contig 14365 bp, 13 predicted proteins | sample 1988541 | NCBI WGS metagenome assembly UOGC01 (sample SAMEA4712194, study PRJEB27164) | hydrothermal vent metagenome | biome: marine basaltic hydrothermal vent biome; feature: marine hydrothermal vent; material: mineral | place: Pacific Ocean | collected 2011-06-14/2011-07-23 | depth 1689 m
TGTCTAGCACTATCGAGGCAAAACTTGACGCTCTTGAGAAAATGGTTATGGGCGAACTGCGCTCTTTAGGGGTAAAACCTGTACACCTTCACCGTTCAGGCTCTAGCCGGTTTACGCTTGAGAACAGGCGTGTTTATGCGGAAGATTCTTTAGACAGGCTTGACCTGGTTTTAAGCCGCGAGGTAGGTTTGTGACGGCGTATATCATGGCGGGTGTTACCGCCGGCTTTTTTCACGCCGTGTCGGGGCCCGATCATCTGGCCGCTATCGCCCCTTTGGCCGTAGGCAAAAAAAACAAAAAGTGGCGCACAGGCTTTATGTGGGGGATGGGGCATTCCTTTGCCGTTATAGCCATCGGCCTTCTTGCGCTCGCTTTTCGCACGGCGTTACCGCTTGAGGCGCTATCTATGTTTGGCGAAAAAATAGCGGGAGTGGCGCTTGTTGCCATAGGTTTTTGGGGTTTGCGCCGCGCGTTTATTGCTTTTTCGCACAGTCATAAACACTCGCATAACGATATAAAACATGAACACGCCCACCTGCATATTATGGACGATACCCAAACAAACCATAAGCATTCTCACACCGCGTTTTTTGTGGGGATGATTCATGGTGTTGCGGGTTCCCATTTTGTGGGTGCATTGCCCGCTGTTCTTATGCCTCTTTATGGCGCTATTTTATATCTTGTCTCGTTCGGGGTAGGGGCGATTATCGCCATGTCCGGCTTTTCTGCCATGGCAGGTTTTGTTGGCCGAAAAAGTGGCACCTATGAATGGTCGCTCGCTTCTTTTTCTGCTCTTGCCGTGGTTACGGGGGTTTTCTGGATCGCCACATAAAATAGCCCCCTTTTTCCTTAATGGCTTATATTAAGGTAAGGAGGGAGAGCGTTGTATGGAGAGCGATCTTGTTAAAAAAATGGTGCGCGGTTTGGAGCGGTCTGCCGCATACCCCCATATGGTAGGAAACGTAAAATTGCTTGAGACACACATTTCGTGGGTGTTTCTTACCGGCGATTTTGCGTATAAAGTCAAAAAACCTGTTGATTTAGGATATCTTGACTATACCTCCCTTGAGAAGCGCTACTACTATTGCGAGATGGAAGTGAGGCTTAATAAACTCATTGCGCCGGAAATATATATAGGTGTTGTTCCCATTACAGGTGTGCCTGAATGCCCCATGGTTGAAGGGAATGGGCCCGTTATCGAGTATGCCGTGAAAATGAAGGAATTCCCGCAGAAGGATATTTTGAACCTGGCTCTGGCCCGTGGCGAGGTTCCCCCATCAGCGCTTGACTCTTTTGCGCGTGATGTCGCGCACTTTCATGCCAACGCGCCCACCCCGCGTTTGGGTGCTTCTTTCGGCTCGCCTGAAACAATAAAAGAAACAACAACGCAAAACTTTATCAAGCTTCTTGAAGCTTCCGATTTTTCGAAATACAAGGAAAGGGTAAACACTCTTTTTTCCATAACCGAAAAAGAATTTTCGTTGCGTGTTGACGACTTTGAAAACCGGAGGGATAACGGGTTTATCCGTGAAGTTCATGGCGATATGCATACCGGCAATATGGCGTTTATCGACGGCAAAATAATTATGTTCGACCGGATCGAATTTAACGAGCCGTTCCGCTGGATCGACGTTATGAGTGACACGGCTTTCCTTGTTATGGATCTTATGGACAGGGGCTATTCTGGCTTGTCACGAAAGTTTCTGGATTCTTACCTATCGGCCAGCGGTGATTATGAAGGCATTTCCGTTCTGCGGTTTTATCTGTCTTACCGGGCCATGGTGCGAGCCAAGGTGGCGCTTATAAGGGGAGGGCAGGTAGATTGTGACACGCAAGAGGATGAAGCGCTAAAACGGGAATTTGAACAATATCTTGCCATGGCGGAAAGGTATATGAAGCCTGCAAAGCCGATTCTTATTATTACTCACGGGGTTGCAGGCTGTGGCAAAAGTACCTTCGCCAAATTGCTGATAGAAGAAACAGGAGCCATCGTTTTGCGCTCCGATATCGAGCGTAAAAGAATGTTCGGCATGGGCTCAGACGAGAAACGTGCCGAAGAGATAGAGGAAGGCTTGTATGCTCCTGAAGCCATCCGGAAAACATATAGCCGCTTAGAAACGCTGGCAGGCTTCATAATCTCTGCAGGATTCCCCGTTATTGTTGACGCTACGTTTTTGAAGCATTCATGGCGTGACAGGTTCAAACATATTGCGCAGGAGAGGGGCGTTCCTTTTATGATTCTGGATATTCAGGCTCCAAAGGCGGTTTTGCGCAATAGAGTTGCAAAACGCGAGTTTGAAGGGTTGGATGCGTCGGACGCTTCTCTTATGGTGCTTGAAAAACAGCTTATGATGGACGATGGTTTAATGGAAGACGAACTTGCGGAAACCGTGGTAGTTGACTCGCTTCATATGGCTGATTCAGTAAAGGAAGCTGTCCTTGAAATTGAAAAGGTTACAGGGGACGTTCTGGTAGAAGGTTAGAGAACGCCTCTAAAATTTATATCCGGCCTGAAGGTATATAGTTGTCGATTTAAACTCGCTGTTCGCTTTTTCGTTATAGATAGCGTCCGTATCCAGATATTTTTCTGCCGACATTTCAACCCTTCCGCTTACGAACAGCTTGTGCGTAAGATTCCAGTCGATCCATGCGCCGTAGATAAGCTGGAAAAAATCGTTTTCACTGAATTTGCCTTCATTCGTCGCAATAGTTAGTGCAAGGCCCGCTTCCATAGCATTTTTGCTGATTCCGCCTTCTATCACCGTTCTGTTTATTTTGGAGTCGAAGTGGTTTATGTCTTGATACCTTACCTGTGCGAAATACCATTTGTATATTTCTCTTAACCTCATTCCAAATTCAAAAAGCGCGGCGTCGCTATTGTCGCTGGTTCTTGTGCGGCCCTCCATTTTTCCAAAGATTCTGAGCCGTTCAAACGGGTCGAACTCATAAGTTAGGCGTGCCGCTTTTTGCACTTCATAGTTTGCGTCATATCCTATTGTCCCGTCCTGAAACTTGATGGCACGATATTCGTTGTAGCTTGCGCCAAACCTGCCAATTTTGCCCATACGGAAACCTGCGCTAAAAAGCATGTTGGTTATTTTATACAAGCCGCTATTCTCGTCCTGGTCAACCCTTGTGCTTCCATAAAGGCTAATTTCTCTTCTGGGGTAGAGATAGCCTGAGAGGTAGCCGTAGGATGAGTTTTGGATCCCTACATAACCTCCTGTAAGGCCAACGCTTGATGCGTTATAGAAAGCATAGCCACCGTAAGTTGTGTCGCTCGTCGAGTTTTCGCTAATATTGTCGGGTAGCAAGCCTCCAAATGCTCCAACACCAAGATGCCGGGTAAGGTTGAGCTTAACGTTGGCTCCGTCAACCCTTGCGCCGGAAAGCTCGCCTATATAGTCTCTGCCAATCGCAACATGCATTTTATTCGGAGTGTTTTTCCATTCAACCTTCGCCACCGTCACGCGTGAGTCTGGTATGTTGCGGCTAAAGTCAGAGCCTGACGCTCTCCTTGCCGACCCTCTGAATTTAAAAACGGTTCTCTTACCGGCAAAATCTATCACCTTCATTCTCAGGCTCAGTCGTGTGACGGTGCGGCTATGGGTGTCTGTTGAGTCATCCTGGTTGCTGTATAGCGAGGCCCCCATCCGGCCCACCATCGTGAGAGCTGTCGATCTGGAAGGGAAAGCTAACGCTAAAAGACAAAATGCCACAAGGATGTGCCCGTGTCGCAAGGTTTTTGCCGCTCGCGCTCTATTGTTTGTGTTCATTGCGAGTTCGTGCCGGTGTCCAGCTATATGCCCTGTGGCAGTCGATGCAGTCTGCAATCCCGGCAAAAGAATGCGCTGGCACGGGGCCTGCCTCCAGCAAGTCTGTTGCGTGGCACGCATAACAGTCCATAGGTGTGTTTCTGTAAATACGGTTTTTATGGCATGCTTCGCACTCCAGCATCCTGTGCTCGCCTTCAAGCCTGAACGCCGTATCGCTGTGACGGAACTTGTCGGGGAGCCACGTTTTGTCCGAATGGCACCCCATGCAGAAACTCCCGAACTGGTTTAGGTGCGGGTCCACATGGCAACGGATGCACTCTTGCCCCAGCCCTCCATATAGCCCTACGCCGTCGCTTTTCGCATGGCAGTCGTCGCATGTCATGCCTGCATGCGCTCCGCCCAGTTTGAAGCCCGTGAGAGTATGATTGAATTTTCGCGGATCCCACGATGCGTCGTCATGGCATTCTTCGCAGTGGCTTCCAAGCTTTTCCAAATGCATGTCGTCTTTTCTATGACAGCTTATACACTTTTTTTCTACAGGCTTCCATTTGCGGTTTTTGTGACACTGTTCACAGTCGGCATCCAGATGTTTGCCGGTTATAGTGAACGTGCTTTGCTCCTGATGGTTAAACAAAAGATCGAGCCAGTTGCTTTCCTGATGACATTTTTCACATGTCTGGTCGGAAAGTGAGCCTGCGTGAAAGTCGGTGTGGCATGGTGAATCACCACAATTCATGGTGTTTACCGGCCTGTAAATAATTACGTCTTTTTTGTTTTTCTTGTGGCACTTGGCGCATTTTACCCCTTTGTGCCCCCCCACCAGTTTATACCCCTCATATTCATATGTGTCGTGGCTGAATGTGGATGGCAACCAGCCTGTTTTAAGGCTATGGCAATTCTTACAGTCTTGACGTATAAACTGTCTTCCATGAACGTTATTGCGGGCTTTGTTGTTGTGACACCCGCCAGCACTACATTTACGCGGCTTTTTTCTTGGTTTATATCTAATGATCTTGGAAACTTTATTAGGCTTATGGCACTGGTCACAGGCGAGGCCCGCGTGTTTGCCGGTAAGCTTATGATCTGTTTTATCATGGTCAAACGTCGTAGGATCCCATTTGCCCATTCCAAAAGCGCGTCCTTTATGGTCCGAGTGGCAGTCTTGACAGTTGATCCCTCTGTTCGCCTGATGGTTTCCGCGTAATATTTCTGGTGAGTCTGCCACTTCGGTGTGGCACTCAAGACATTTTGCGTTAGATAGTTCGCCCGATCTTTCATGGCACATTCCACAGTTTTTTATTGCATCGAGCTCAGCGTGGGCGGAGGATAGCGACCCTGGTCTTTTAAGATTTTTGACTATCTGGGCGTCGGCTGGAGATATCGCGCCAAAATAGACGAGGCAAAATACCCCTGCCAGAATGTGCCAGAAGCGCAAGCTTCCGGCTGTATCTTTGAAATGTGTCAAAAAAAATCCCCCGTAGATAAACCCCATTTTTATATCATGGCCTAAGCGGATGGTAAAATGGAAATATAATATGGCTATGCTGTGAGCATTGCCTTGTTCATCAAAGGGTTAAGGCTCTTTTTTTCGCTCAGGTTTTCCATGATTCGTTAATCGGGGGTAAAATGAAGCATGAATACAAAATCATTTTTGGAAAAATGGGCGCTTAGGTCGGCAGGACAGCGTGACAGGGAGTTCTATCTTATAGCTCTTCCCGTAACGGTTTCGCTAATAGGTCTTGCACCTCATGTGATGCAGTTGCTTTTTATACCCGGTTCCTCTCTTGGGCTTTTATGGCTCTCGTTACAGGTTTTGCTTGGTGCCGTTATGGTCGGCTTTATTTGTTACTCTATAACGAGATTTCTATCAAAACCGTCTATCTGGGGTACTCACAGGGGGCGATGGCCGCTGGCTACACATCTTCTTATTTTATGGACGCCGATAGCCATTCTGGTAGATGCGCCACTACGGTTTTCGGAACTCATGATGGTAGGTGGGGGGCATCCTTCGGCTAATGTAGCCCCTTATGTGCTTGGCGTATCGATGGGGCGTACTTTTCTTTTCGCCGGTGGAATCGTTTTTTATGAACGCCTGCTAGGGGCGGCCCTTGATGCGGCAGACCAACGCCAACGTGCCTTAAAGCTTGAAGCACAGACATTAAAAAACCTTATTCAACCCCACTTTTTATTAAACAGCTTAAATGCAGTCCGTGCGTATATGGAAGAATCGCCCAAAGTGGCAGAAGAAATGCTTTTGAGGCTAACATCGCTGTTAAGGCGTGTTATCCAATATTCTGCCATGGACAGAATCTCCCTAGCCGAAGAAATTGAGGTGATAAATGATTATGTTGACGTTATGAACCGCAGGTTCGAGACAAGTGTAAAACTTTTGGTGCCCGGTGGCTCTTTGAAAAAGGAGATGAAAATACCGCCTCTTATATTGTTCAGTCTTGTAGAAAACTCCTTTAAACATGGCTTTTCACGCAAACATAAAGGCAACATCAGCATTAAAATGAAAGCGGATAACAGGCTTAAACTGGTTGTGGAAGATGACGGTGAACCATCGCTCAACGCTGATAAATCTGGCGGGTTGGGGGGGCAATATGTGGAGTCGCGCTTGGAACTTGCTTACGGAGATGACTTTTCCTTTATTCATGGGCGGCGTGACGACGGGCGTTATGAGGCCGTTATAGAAATTCCATGGGAGAAGGTATGAAGGTTGTTATTCTTGAAGACGAACCTGTTGCCGCGCGGCAACTTGAAAAAATGCTTAGAAGGATGGATGGCCTGAACATAAGCTCCATTTCTATTTGTGACAATGCGCGGGATGGGCGTGAAAAAATAAAGGAGGGGCTTGATCTTCTTTTTCTGGATCTGAACTTGAGAGGTGAGGCGGGGTTCGACGTTTTAAAAGAGTTTTTATCAGAGCCGTTTGAAACGATTATTACAACCGCCTATCCGGACCATGCTCTTGAGGCCTTTCAATATGGTGTGCGCGACTATCTTGTTAAACCCTTTTCCGGCGAGCGTTTGCACCAGGCCGTTTCCCGCGTTCCCATGCCAGAACCTTACGAATCGCCAGCGCTTATGAACATAATGGTGAAAGATCGCGAAACGATAATTCCTGTTTCAGTCGATGATATAAAATTAATAAGGAGTGCGGGGGATTATTGCGAGCTTTACCTTGTAAGCGGCAAACAGCTTTTATGCTCCAAACGAATGGATTTTCTCGCACATCGTTTGCCTGATGATTTTATGCGGATACACAGAACGGTTATCGTGCGAATAACGCAAATTTCCGGCCTCAAGGTTGAAGGTGGCGGGCGTTACTTTGCCACGGTTCATGGGGTTTTGGAACCTGTTCCGGTTGGCAGAAAATATTATAAAGATATAAAAGCGAAGCTTGGAGACGGAGAGGTTTGAAACTTGTATTTACAAAATGAAAAAGGCCTACAGTTTTTTAAGGAATCCCCATTCCCCACAAGCTTTTTTTTATAACCTGCAAACTGTAAGCCCTGTTCATTTCAGAGGCGATATCCTCGCCCCATGGTTATACAGTAACCTATGTTTATTACTCTTCCAACAGCTACTCGACGAATGGAACATTGACTCGGTGAACGGTTTTATTTGTGAGTTCTGATAGACAATTGTCTGTTGAATTGTGCCGTAAAATGCTGGAAAACATGATGTTGATGACATTTGTCTAGTTGTGAACGGCAAAGCTTTTAAATTCGCCCGTAGCCTTTTCCCACGAGAGGGCAACGTCTGATACTGCGCTTGCCGGTGGGCCAGTGTGGAGCCATTTTATGAGGTTTAAGACCGTTTCACGGGGGCCTTCCGCAAGCACCTCAACCCGTCCGTCTGGCAGGTTTTTAACCCAGCCCGTTATGGAACCCAACTTTTTTGCCACGTCTGCGGTTGTAGCGCGAAAAAACACACCCTGCACCAGGCCGCTTACGAAGACGTGAACTCTTATCTTTTCCATGCCAGCCATTATCCTGCCTGTGCTTGATCTATAGGTTTCTTTTAAAGGTAATATTAATGTAGACTGCTTTACAATCGCAAATAATTTCATGGGGGTCTTGATGTTTTCAGGTCTGTTAGATCGTATAAAATCTGGTGACGAAAAAATTGCCGTTGTCGGGTTAGGTTATGTTGGGCTTCCGCTGACCGTTGCCATGGCCAAAACGTTTAATGTCACAGGTTTTGATATCAGCTCCGCCAAAATAGAACGCCTCCATGAAGGGCACGACGATACCGGCGAGGTAGACGATAAAACGCTTGGTGACACAAAAGCCATGTTTACAGACGATCCGTCTGCGTTATCCGGCGCAAAATTTATTATCGTAGCGGTTCCAACTCCTGTGGATGAAGCTAAAAAGCCCGATCTTTCGCCTCTTCTTTCTGCAAGTCGGCTTATTGGCGACAATATGGCGAAGGGCGCCGTAATTGTGTATGAGTCTACGGTTTACCCTGGTGCCACTGAAGACGATTGCGTTCCCGTGCTGGAAAAAACGTCTGGTTTAAAGTGCGGTGTCGATTTTAAAGTAGGCTATTCGCCTGAGCGTATTAACCCGGGCGACAAGGAACATACGATCGAGAAGATAACAAAAATCGTGTCGGGTCAGGATGATGAAACACTCGATATTGTGGCAGGGGTTTATGGTGAGGTAATTGTGGCCGGTGTACACAGGGCATCGTCTATAAAAGTGGCGGAGGCGGCCAAGGTAATAGAAAACGTTCAGCGCGACCTTAACATCGCCTTCATGAACGAGCTTGCGGTTATCTTCGATATCATGGGAATAGATACGTCAGAAGTTCTTGAAGCGGCAGGAACAAAGTGGAACTTTTTAAAGTTTTCACCGGGTCTTGTGGGTGGGCATTGCATCGGTGTTGACCCATACTATCTCACCACCAAGGCGCAGGAGTTAGGATATCATCCGCAAGTTATACTTGCCGGACGGCATATAAACGACGATATGGGAAGGTTTGTGGCCGGACAGGTTGTAAAGCAGTTAGGCGCTGTAGGGCGGCCTGCAACTGGTGCCAAGGTGGCGGTTATGGGGCTTACGTTTAAGGAAAATGTGCCAGATATAAGAAACAGCCGCGTTCCGGATATCATAAACGAGCTGAAAGTTAACGGCATAAATCCGCTTGTGAGCGACCCTTTGGCAGACCGCGCGGAAGTAAAAAAAGAATACGGGGTAGACCTTGTAGATTTTAAAGATCTTGCAAACCTGGACGCGATAGTGCTTGCCGTATCGCACGACGAATTCAAGGCGTTAACTCCTGAAGACCTTACTGCCATGTTTAATGGTGGGACAGGGGCCTTTATAGACGTTAAGGCTGTTTTCCCTGCCGGTTCGTTTGGAAGTGATGTCGCCCACTGGCGGCTTTAACTAAAGCTCCACCTTTTTCATACAAAGGTTGAGGGCATCTCTCCAGTCCGGTATTTCCACCCCAAAAGTTCTTTTAACCTTTTCAAGAGAAAGCGTTGAATTTAGCGGGCGTTTTGCCGGAGTTTTATATTCGCTGGTTTGAACGGGAATAAGTTTTGGGAGGTTATCTACGCCTGTTGTCTTTACGTTTTCCATTATGGCTGTTGTAAAACCGTGCCATGTCGTTTGGCCTTCGCAGGTTAAGTGATACAGGCCGGATACCTGCTCAAGCGAACTTTTGAACTCGGCACCCTCATGCAGTTTTTTTACTATTTCTGCGGTGGTTTGCGCCACTACCCTGCTCCATGTCGGGGTTCCTCTCTGGTCGGCCACGATTTTTATTTCGTCACGTTCATTAAAGAGCCTTAGCATTGTTAGCATGAAGTTGTTGCCAGTTGTCCCGTAAAGCCAGCTTGTTCTGAATATAAGGTAAGGGGCTCCGCTTTTCATCACGGCCCTCTCGCCCGCAAGTTTTGTTTCGCCATACCAGTTTATGGGGCAAGGAGTATCGTCTTCTGTATATGGCGAGTTTTTTGTTCCGTCGAACACATAGTCGGTTGAGTAATGGATGAAACCCGCGCCATTTTTTTTGGCCGCATGAGCCAGAATTCCGGGAGCTTTTCCGTTAACCGTCATGGCCAATTCTTTTTCTTCTTCGGCCCTGTCTACGGCTGTATATGCGGCTGTGTTTACTATAAGAGCGGGCTTGAAATCTGCTACGGCTCTGTTAACCTGCTCGGCGTTGGTTATGTCAAGCTCCTGTATGTCAACCAACAGCAGTTCACCTAACGGGCGAAGCTCCGTTGCAAGCTCTTGCCCCAACTGGCCGTTTGAGCCGGTTACGAGTATTTTCATTTACCAAGGCCGAGCCGTTCGCCCATATACGCGCCCGACATCACCCGCTCTACCCATGTTTTGTTGGAAAGATACCAGCGGACGGTTTTTTTCATGCCGCTATCGAATGTTTCATCGGGGCTCCAGCCAAGTTCCCTGCTGATTTTTGAAAAGTTTATTGCATATCGCCTGTCGTGCCCAGGCCTGTCTTTTACGAATAATATTAGTGTTTTGCGCTCACCTTCAGGCGAAATGCCAAGGTCGTTATCCAGTATGTTGCAGATTGTTTCGATAACTTCAATATTCGTTTTTTCCATGTCGCCGCCAATGTTATAAACTTCACCAGGCTTTCCTTTTTCAAGGACGGTAAAAATGGCCTTGCAATGGTCGGCAACAAAAAGCCAGTCTCGCACCTGTTTTCCGTCACCATAAACTGGTATAGGTTCACCCGATATCGCTTTTTGTATAACAAGCGGAATCAGCTTTTCAGGAAACTGGTAGGGCCCGTAGTTATTAGAACAGTTGGTGGTAAGCGTCGGCAGGCCGTATGTTTTGCCAAAGGCGCGCACGAGATGATCTGCGGAGGCTTTTGAAGCGGCGTATGGAGAGTTTGGCGCATATGGAGTTTCCTCTGTGAATTTGCCAGTAGCCCCTAAAGAGCCGTAAACCTCGTCTGTCGATACATGTAGAAAACGGAAGTTTGCTTTTTTGTTGTTATCAAGCGCGGACCAGTATTTAAGAGCCGTTTCCAGTAGTGTGTGCGTTCCTAAAACGTTTGTTTGGATAAAAACCGCAGGCTCGTCTATGGAGCGATCTACATGTGATTCTGCCGCGAAGTTTATAATCGCGTCCGGTTTATGTTCATTTAGGAGTTTTGCGATAAGGTCGCCGTCTCGTATATCTCCTTTTACAAAAATATGGGCAGGATTATCCATTATGGGGGATAACGTGTCCATGTTCCCGGCGTATGTAAGGGCGTCGAGATTTATAATGCGGGCGTGACCGGTTTGAACCAGCCCCAGCGTAAAGTTACCGCCTATAAACCCTGCACCGCCTGTTACAAGTATTGTTTTCATCTCACACCATAATATATGGGAGTGCGCATCCTGTTTTCTCTAAAACAGCGTGTAGATGAAAGGTGCAAGCGCGGAGCTTTCGGTAAACACTATTAGCGCTCCCAGTGCAAGCAGAATGGCTATTATCGGTGCGAGCCAAAACTTTTTTCGTGTTTTTAAAAAGTCCCAGAACTCTGCCGTTATCGACGGTTTTGACATGTTTTTAATTTACTCCTTAAGGCTCTGTACGATACTACTCTGTGAGAGCTTTATCAACTATATCCGTTCGGGTTGGTTTCGTGCCACTTGTAAGCTGTTCTAACGATAGATTCGAGGTCAGGGAACTTTGGTAGCCAGCCTAAAACCTTGCGCGCTTTTTCTGCCGAGCCTATAAGCGCCGGCGGGTCGCCCTCTCGTCTTGCGCCCATTTTTACTTTTACCGGTTTTCCGCTCACCTTCTCTACTGTTTCTATCACCTGCCTAACGGAGTAGCCCTCGCCGTTGCCCAAGTTAAACGCGGTTGGCTCTCCACCGTTTTGCAAGTATTCAAGCGCCAGCATATGTGCGTCGGCCAAATCGGAAATATGTATGTAATCGCGCACGCACGTTCCATCGTTAGTTGGGTAGTCGTCGCCAAAAATGGTAAGCTCGCCCCGCGACCCTAACGCCGTTGCTATCGTGAGCGGGATAAGGTGTGCTTCAGGGTCGTGATCTTCGCCAATCAGCCCGTCGTCGCTCGCCCCTGCGGCGTTAAAATAGCGCAAAAAGACGGGGCGTAGGCCGGATGATCGTGCAAGATCGATAGCCATCCGTTCAAACACCATTTTGGTGTAGCCATACGGGTTTACCGGGTTCTGGGAATGGTTCTCCGTTATAGGTATCTCTGTAGGGTTTCCGTATGTCGCACAGGTGGATGAAAAAATAAGGTCTTTCACGTCGTTCCTTAGCATCGACGTTAGAAGGTTCAAGCCGTTCACCACGTTGTTCCTGTAATATTTGGCGGGGTTCTCTACAGATTCCCCCACATAGGCCGACGCGGCGAAATGGAGGACGGCAGATATTGAATATGACGAGAAAATTTTATCTAAAAAGTCAGGGTCGCCGATATCGCCTGTTTCAAGCTTAAAACCTGCGGCGGCTTTTTTATGCCCGGTGGAGAGGTTGTCTACCACCACAACGTCCCATCCTTCGGCTTTTAGCGGTTTGAGGCAGTGGCTTCCTATGTATCCGGCACCTCCGGTAACAAGCGCTGTCTTCATTACAAAATGCTCTCCATATGCATAAAGAGCGTCATTCTACCCGCTTTTGATAAAATTTTCATTCGCTCCTTTTTAGCGGGGTTTTATTTAAGGCAGGAGTGCCAATTTTTCTTTTGTTTTGGCACTCTTCATGACAAGATGTTTCGTAGCGATAATGTTTATCGTTATTAGCTGTTTGCTGGAAAACTTTTTTAGCACCTTGTTACTGAAAGGTTGATATGAGCGGCTACAAAATGGCAGTGCTGATAAAGCAGGTGCCGGATACAAGTTCCAAGGCGGGTGTGAACCCCGATGGCACCGTGGATAGGGCGCGGGCAAAAAAGATGTTAAACCCGTTCGACAAGTTCGCCTTGCAAAAAGCGCTTGAAGTAAGGGCGGAACATGGCGGCGAGATTATCGCCATTACAATGGGCCCGCCGCCAGCCAAGGAAATTCTGGCCGAGGCGTTGGAATATGGCGCGGATAAAGGTTATCTTCTAACAGACAAAAGGCTTGCCGCATCTGACACATTGGCAACGGCGTATGCCTTGTATAGTGTCGTTAAATATTTAGGCGATGTCGATATTGTCTTCACCGGTTTACAAACAACCGATGGCGACACGGCGCAGACAGGGCCGCAAATCGCCGAGAGAATGGACGTGCCGCAAATTACATATCTTGAAAAACTGGCCGTAGTAGATGGCAAAATTCATGGTGTTCGCGTTATTGAAGGTGGCGTGCAAAAATTAACCACCTCCATGCCAGTTCTTATAACGGTTGCAAACTCTGCAAAACCGCTTGAGCATAAAAGGTTCCACAACGTACATAGCGTTAAAGAACTGCTCCGCAATGAAGAAGAACTGGCCAAGAAAATTTTTACAGTTAACCTTGACGATATCGGAGCAAACTCAAGCAGGGTAGGGCTTGTCGGGTCACCCACTGTTGTTGGTAAAACATGGAAGCTGGGTGAAAAGGGTGGTTCGTGCGCCTTGTTCAAGGGTGATGCTGTAAGTGTTGAGGTGGCGGAGCTTGTAGATAAACTGAAAGCCGATGAACGCGGAATAGAGGAGCTTGTGCAGTGAGCAATTACGCGGACGTTGTAGTTATAGCCGACCAGATAAAAAACGATTTGCGCCCCATTACCTTTGAGCTTTTGGGGGCGGCCACTAACCTTGCGAAACAACTGGGCGTAAAAGTGCAGGCCATCGTTATGGGGTACGAGTTGGGAGATATCCCGCAAACCCTTTTCCATTATGGCGCAGACGAAGTGTTTGTGGTGGATAAGCCTGAGCTTGCGGAATACACCACCCTTACATATCGGCGTGCCGCGTTGGCGGTGCTGGAAGCTATGGAGCGTCCGCCGCACATTCTACTTTGCGGTGCAACCACCATAGGGCGCGACCTTGCCCCGCGCATTGCCGCATATTTTGAAACTGGGCTAACCGCCGATTGTACCGAGCTTGAGATTGGCGATTATGAACATAAAGGACGCGCCGACCCGACCAAAACGGGTTTGCACAAAGATTGTCTTTACGCCATTCGCCCAAGCTTTGGCGAAAGCCTGAAGGCCCGAATTTTGGGGCCATGGAAAAATCCGCAGATGGCAACGGCGCGGGTTGGAACGATGATACCTAACGAGCCTGACACCAGCAGGACGGGGAAAATAATTCCGGTAAACGTAAATTTTGATGAAAGTGATTTCCGCGTTAGCGTGGAAGAAACCGTGTATGAAGTTTCTAACACGGTGGACCTTACACAGGCCAAAGTCATAGTTAGCGGCGGGTTCGGTTTGGGAACTGCCGAAGGATTTGACGTTGTGCGTGATTTAGCCTCGGCCTTTACAGATTCTGCCGTAGGCTCGTCGCGCAAGGCGGTGGACGCAGGATGGATACCCTATGCCCATCAGGTGGGGCAGACCGGCAAAACGGTTCGCCCTACGTTATATATAGCGCTTGGCATCTCTGGTGCCATTCAGCATCGCGTGGGCATGAGCAACTCGGCAACTATCATAGCCGTTAATAAAG
>UOGC01000022.1_pt1 | contig 14127 bp, 14 predicted proteins | sample 1988541 | NCBI WGS metagenome assembly UOGC01 (sample SAMEA4712194, study PRJEB27164) | hydrothermal vent metagenome | biome: marine basaltic hydrothermal vent biome; feature: marine hydrothermal vent; material: mineral | place: Pacific Ocean | collected 2011-06-14/2011-07-23 | depth 1689 m
CAACAAGAACGGCCAGAACTCCCAGGGCCAGCACATGTTTGCTGGTGATAACCGCCATTAAAGCCTGGGTGAACGGCCCTTTATCTTCAGTAGGTTTACCGCCCATTTAAGCCCCTCAAATTGGTAAATACCGCAACCGGTTACTGCTCTTTTGTCACAACAATATGCCAAAGCAGTTGTAAAACAATCTAACAGCCAAATGTCACTTAAAACACAAGCCCGACTCCACAAGATTTGTAGTGAATTCGTGAGGCGTTAGCAAGCGCAAGTCACAAAAAAGAACCGGACGAACCAGTATACCCCACTTTTTTATAAGGATAAACATCTGTTATACAAGCTATTACATAGGAACTTGCCAAACAACTTGCTTTAATATGCCAACACCAGGCACCAAGAGAAGGACCCTCAAAAAACGGCAAACCGCTGGAACAAACATTTCCATATTTAAACGTTGCTTCTGCAATAAAAAATGTCAGCAAGTTTTATGGTTGCAGGCTCCTTTCATGATTTACTTCACTAAAACATGTAAACATGCTACTTTTCCGTTTTTATCAAAGTTAAACTTCCCTGGGCACCTTATGGCTTCCGTTTATAGGCATCAGATAAGCACTTTGCGAAAAGCTATAAAAGCAAGCGCCAACACCGAAACCCAAGAGTGGTGGGAAAAGTATATGCGGCATGTAATCCCCTTTCACGGCGTGAAAATGGGGGATATTCGCAAAGCCCTGAACGCATGGATCAAGAGCGATAGCATAATTTTTTGACGAAGGCTATATATACGACTGGAACTGTAAACCTGTGGCGGGCCAGGGCGTCGGTAGTAGCCTTTGCCAACCAGGCACATCGGGGCGACAGTAACTTTGCAGGCTTTACAGATATAGTAATAGACAACTGCACAATGCTTGTAAAACGGGATGAGCGGTTCGCTCAAACAGCGGTTGGGTGGGCATTGCGTGAGCTGGCCCACGGCATATTCAAGCCGTCCCTACGTTGGCAAGCTTTACGGCGGCCCAAAACCCACCAAGTTTCTCCGACCTGCCAAACTCGATTGTCCCGGAATAACTATCCACAATATCCGCCGCTATAGAAAGCCCAAGCCCGTGGCCATGCCCGCTTTCGTCTAACCTGACACCGCGCACCTTGAGCAACTCAAGCTTGTCTTGCGGGCATCCCGGCCCGTCATCTTCCACGATAAAAGAAACATCAGGCGCACAAGTCACAGAAAATAAAACCCGGCTCTTCGCCCATTTACACGCGTTATCCAGCAAAATGCCCAAAAGCTCCATTATGTCTTCCCTGTCGGCAAGAATAGAAAATTCCGGATGCGCACGGTTCCACTCTATAGAAAGGTTTTTAGCGCGATAAATCTGTTCAAGGGTAATAAGAAGATCCGAAATATCTTTTTCAACTATTACGCTTTGCCCCATCAGCAACGGGCCGGCTAACCTTGCGCGGGCAAGCTCACGATCTATAAGATTGTTAATAAACTCACTATTTTTTTTAAGCGCTAAGCGCATCTCACTATCAGAAACTTTGGCATCTTCAGAAAGCCTGCTGATAGCGGTAAGCGGAGTTTTTAACGCATGCGCCAAATTACCCACAGCCTTGCGCGACCTTTTAAGGCGTTCGGTCATGATCTTTAAAAGCTGGTTTATTTCATCTACCAACGGGCGAACTTCTGTGGGCACGTCAGATTCTATGCTTTCAACTTCACCCCTTTCAAGCTTTAACAAATCTTCCCTTGCGCGGCCCAACGGTGCAAGCCCACGCCGCACAATCGCCCATTGGGTTAGCATAAGCATAGCAATGCCAAAAAACGAGACGATAGCGTATCCTGCCTGAAAGTTTTTTATATCAACCTCCATCTGGGTTACGTCCTCGGCCACAGAGATGCTCACGGCCCTGTCGTATTTCATATATCCGGAGGTTAAAAGCATGAGGTTTTGGCCCTGTGGGCCGGTGATTCTTGTTTTTACCGATTTGCCGACTATCGACAGCGGTATTTTCATGTCGTTGTCCCATAACGAACGAGAACGGACAGGTTCATAACCTTCAAAAAATATTTTGTAATAATGGCCAGAGAACGGGCGGTGATAAATGGCCCCTATCTTTTCTTCCGCAAGCTTTATAACGCCTCCATTGTCGATATAAAGCGCAGATAGAATGCTCTCCGCGTCATGAGCCAAACGCGACTCGACATATCCTTCACCAAGGTGGCTAATAAATTCTGAAACATAAAACCATTGCAGGACAAGAATAACGATAAGGCTTATCAAAAGCCCCCCCGAAAGCCTTCCCCGCAATGATGCCATTATTTTTTATTCCCGAAAACGTAACCCTGCCCTCTGCGCGTTTGTATCAGGTCTCTGCCCAGTTTTTTGCGCAATCTCTTTATATATACCTCTATTACATTGCTATCCTTGTCAGAATCAAAATCGTATACATGTTCCGTAATGGCAGATTTTGATAAAAGTTTGCCGGGATGCAACATAAAATATCTAAGCAAACGAAACTCAACCCCCGTAAGTAACAACGTCTCCCCGTTTTCTATGGTTACGGCCTGTTTCTCTTCATCAAGCGTCAAACCCTCTACGCAAAACGTATCGCCACCTGTTTGATCGTGAGAGCGCCGGATAAGCGCGTTTATTCTTACAAGAAGTTCCTCAAAATGAAACGGCTTGGCAAGATAGTCGTCGGCCCCGGCCTTGAAGCCGTCTACCTTTTCGTGCCAGACACCACGCGCAGTAAGGATGATAACAGGCGTTTTAATGCTGTCGTCACGCCATGCTTTTAAAACGTCCAATCCTGATTTTAAAGGCAAGCCCAGATCGAGGATAATAGCGTCGTATGGCTCCTCTCTCCCCATAAACTCGGCGTCCTCGCCATTGTCCGCCGTGTCCACGGCAAACCCGCCTTTTTCAAGGTCGGCCTTCAAGCTTTGGCTCAAAGCCGTATCGTCTTCCACCAGAAGAAGTCTCATAATCAGTCTTCTTTTTCGCCTAAAAACTTACCTGTTTTAGCATCGTATTCTAATTCCCAAACGGTTCCGGACTTGTCCAGAATTTCTATTTTATAAACATACCTGCCACCCCTCACATCAAGTTCCACTTCTATTATCCTGCCTGGATGCTCGCCCGTGGCTTTCTTTATAATATCTTCCAAAGACAGTACATCTCCTGACTCTCTCAGTTTTTTAACCCTGTCGTGGTCATCATCGGCAAAAGAGAGGTTAGCCGGCGCCAGCGCCATAAAAAGCGCCAGCGCCACTGAACCTAAAACAGCGGGCCTACTATTTAAAAACAGACCGATTAATCGTCCCATTGCTCGAACCCTGGAATTTTCACATCATGTTCATTAAACGATCCAGCTTTGGCGTTCGTGTGGCACCTGTCACAATAGCTAAGTGACTTGACCTTTGGGTTATTCTTCCACATTCTCACAGGAATCTCGTTATGCTCCTTAACAAAGTATGGGGTCTCGGTTATCCTCATAGGAGAGCTTCCAGCAAGCGAACTCGATATCTTTATCGACGCCTTGTAGGTTGAGTAGTCAGCCGAATTAACGATGAGGTATCTTGTGATCTCCACCTGATCCTCCTCCAGCAATTCTGCATTGTCTCCAAAGTGATCTTCAAGCCCTGCCATTATTTTCTCCCACGAACGCGAAGGCAAAAGCCCCGGCTGATAAGCAAAGTGACACGAGCCACACTCTTTTTTATAAAGAACACCTGCGACCGTCGCCACATCGGCCTTGCCTCTAAAGCGGTTTTCCCCGCCAAAAAAACCACCTTTGCGATTGTCGTCATCACCGTTATTATAACCACGCCCTCTATAACCGTCGTCATCACCATCGTTATCGGCTATGGCTTGCCCCGCTATGGCCGCCAAACCTACCGTAAGTGCGAAAAACATCATCGATAACTTAAGTTTGCTATTCTTCATTTTCTTAGACTCCTTATATGGTAAACGACTTACTGCGTTTGCAGGAACAGTAGAAAATCGCCTTTTTCCTGGCTTGTACACTCCCGCCCAATCGTCCATTTGCAATTACGCTTGAACCACTTCTCTATAAACTTCACATCCGTAAACCTGACAGGGTTAACAGACGGGGCCAGAGGCTCTATAACCTCGCCTGTCTTCTGGTGTTCCCCTTTCGCTTTAAGATTTTTCTTGTGACATATTTCACAACTTCTCGTCATTCCCGTTTTTGCATCTTCATAGGTTGTCACCCACATAGCCTGCCCATTCTCTACGCTAAAATTCTTGGCGCCCTTTGCCCTGTATCGGGAAAGCAAATCTTCAACCGCTCCCGCATACGCAAATGTCTGGCCCAGACCTATAAAAAACGCAACTGTGACTATTATTTTTTTCATTGTCAGATCTCCAAACTCGGATAACTTAAAGCAAATATTCTTGGAAGGGGGGTGGGCCGGGGTAGCTATAGGAGAGGGGTGCTACCCCGGCCCGGGGGACTCAAAAAACTGGGTTATACTTCTGCTCTTTCTTCATCATTTTTCTCATCATCACGATTTTCCTCGTTTTCCCTGCTCTCGTCGTGATTGTCGTTATCTTTATGCCGGATTTTAGCGATCATGGTATTGTCCACGGCACCTTCCCAGCCAAGCACGGCTAGTTCATAAGAATTACGCCCACTCTTCTTTGCGAAGAGGCCATAATTATCAAGCCTCATATCACGCTCGAAGGAGGCGATTACGATCGTGTTATAGTCAACTTTGCGGGTGGTGTCCTTTAACAACCTGTCATAAGACGCGAACACGTTTTTAAAGTTATACCCTTCGTTTACATGGTCGCTAAACGCCCTGTCGAACGAGGTGGTGATGCTATCCAGTGTTCTTGCCGAGGCAACGTTTGCCCCCAACATTCCTACCAGCGCAACTAAAACCGCTATCGATTTGCTTACTTTTTTCATATTTACTACTCCTTAAACTGATTAGCCTGAGTTACTGATTTTAAAAGCAGAACTGGTTCTAACGGGGTTTTGGGCCCCTCCCATGCGTGTTCAACGGCCAGTTCCTTTCTTTTCACTCCTGTAAACATCGCAAGCACCAGGTTTTCCTTGTGCAAAAAGCTTTCAGTTAACGCACCGGTTACATGCATCATGGCGAGCAAAACCGTGGACCAGGCCAGAAAATTGTGTATACCTTCAAGTTCATTCCCGTAACGCCACCCGCTGTTTAGCAACATTGTTGAAAACGGGCCGGAAATCTCTTTGGCACCGTAAGTTAAAACACCGGTGAGGGTCGTCGCCGCAAGGCACACTATGAGGAGAAGCGCCATTGTCCCGGCCGCGGGGTTATGGCCCAGATATCGCTTGTGGCGAAGACGCGCCATCTCCTTCATATGGGCGACGACCGTCGCCGGTGGATATACGAAATCGGAGAATTTGGCGTTTTTCTCGCCAATCACTCCCCAAATTATTCTTAGTGAAACAAGAAGAGCCACGGTGTAGCCTGCAACCACATGAAGCTTAAGCTCGCTAAACTCCGTTACGAAGGCGACAGTAAACGCCAAAAGAAGGGCCCAGTGAAACACTCTTACGAACGGGTCCCAGACCTTCACTTTTTCGTTGCTCTTCATGATATTGGCTCCTTTAGTCTTTTTCATGTTTCCACGATAGCAACTGAACCTGAAACCAAGCTGAAAGGAAAAGGTAGCCTGCAAAAAAAGTGTTTTCAGGTAAATAAACGGCGGGTTAACACGCGGGTTTTAATAAAGGGCCACATATATGGGAGGGCAGGCTATTAGTAACGGGAGGTGTTTAAGTGTCCAGGTCTTCGTAAAAAGGAAAATCCCGTTTACCGACACAATAAATACAGGTGGGGGTATCGTCATCATTTTGCATATAGCGAGGGGCATAGTGAAATTTGCACAGCTCGCACTGGTGATAATCGTGAGCTTCCCTGCAACGCTCGCACACCGGCTGTTTTAAGTCACAATCGGCATCAATGGTGATAACGGTCGCTACTGCCTCACAATGAATACACTGCACACCAACACTCCACTATCTTTAATTTGGTTAAGTCGCAATAGCGCCAACCGGCCTGCGCTTGATAATAATACAGAATTAACCTGAGATACCGCAAGCATCTTTCGCTTATGGCGCGGTAGCGCCAACTTGGCCCTACGCCTAGTAGCGCCTGGTAGTGGTACGCCCGGCAGGATTCGAACCTGCGACCCCCGGATTAGAAGTCCGATGCTCTATCCAGCTGAGCTACGGGCGCATTCTTTTTAAAACTCTTGACTATCATACCGATACAAATCGTATCGTCAACCCACGCGCGCTTTTTAAATAACGATAGCAGGGTTTTTGCTGGGTTTAATCGCCGTAAACTTTATTAGGCGTGTCGACCTCAAGTACCACATCCGCCACTTAAAATCGCCCAACGATAATATCGTCCAGTGATCGTTTGGGAACGTGGTGGACACCTTCTGCGTCTCTCCAGTATTTGATGGAACCGTCAGGAGAGATTTTTTCTAGAACTATTTTTTCAACAGGTTCGCCCAAGGCAAGGACGGCAAGTAGCGTAAAACCTTCTGAAACACCCAGCACAGCACCAAGTTTATCTTTCTGAAAGCTTGCGATAATGCATCCTGCGAGCCCTTTTTCAGTGGCAACAAGAGACATGCTCTGCAGAGCGATACCCAAATCGCAATCAAACGACGTGCAGATTCCGGTATCGCCTAAAACAACGATATAAGCCAATGGCCGCTCCCCTTCCGGCGGGCCCGCCCACTCTTTTAGATAACCTGCCCACCCTAGCAACGGAAAGATTTCGCTGTTTTTTTCGCGATCCGCCACCAAAAAATATTTTAGCGGCTGAAGGTTGGCGGCTGAAGCCGAGAGACGTGCAGAGTCTACAAGGTCTACCAAAGTATTAATATCAATAGCTCTATTTTCCCTGAACCTGCGGCACGACCTAGTTTTTTCTATCAGTTTTTTTATCATGTCACGAAGATACCACATGTTTAAATGAGGTATAATAAGCATTTGCAGTCTACTTGCTATCTACCTAAAAGTATTTTACTTGTATGAACACGCAAAGTTTTTGGGGAATGTCGTTCCGGTTTTCCGTTCCGCCAGGCATCATTTTTCTTTTGTACCTTGCGGCCAATTGGTTTTTTAAGCCATCTACTGAAATAGCCCTGTTTTTTGATTTTGCCTGTTTTACAGGCATGATGGGCACCATTTTTTATGCCGTACACCACACCATTTATTCTCCGGCATTAAAAATTAATACATATGTAGAGTCGATTTTGAAAGGCTCAATTCCACTCGACACCCAACTGGATTTAAATGTCCCGAACAACGTTAGCGACCCCGTTAACAAGCTTCAACTGGCCTTGAAGGAATCTCGTGTTATGGCTGACCTTATGGTTAAGCTTATACCAAGCATGGACAGGATAGTGAAAGCGTCACAAAGCAAAAGTGAATCGCTAAGCGAGGAACGGCAAGACGCAGATTTTTTATCCACCATAGCGGAACAGACTACAAAGGTTCTTCTCATGGTTGGAAGCAATGTAAAAAAGGAAGGGAAGGTTGGTGCCGACCGAAGTCGGGCCCTTCTCTCTACCATAAAATTATTCACCGAATATAAAAAGAACACGCAAAAATCTGTATTAACCGTAGAGGAAATGGCCACAGGCGTGCAAGAGGTTGAAAAAAACTCAAAAGTAATCAAAGAAATAATAGAAATGATCGAAGACTTGGCTGATCAGACCAATCTCCTTGCGTTAAACGCGTCTATAGAGGCGTCACGGGCCGGTGAGTTTGGACACGGTTTTGCCGTTGTAGCGGGCGAAGTACGAAAACTTGCAGTAAAAGCCGCCAGCGCCACAGGAACCATGCGTAAAGTGGCACTTGCAAACGATAGAACAATCAATGAAATGTCTGGCCGGTTTAAAAACCTTGCAACTGAACTAAAAAGCATGGCCGAACGCATTTCCTATGCTAAATCCGCCCTGCACAGCATGGGAAATTCATCACAAAAATCAACCAGCCTTTACGAGATGACCTTGAATGCAATGGATGAGCAGATGCTCTCAGGCGAGAGGCTAGACAGGCTTTACGCCAGCATAAGCCAGCGTTTAGACAAAACGGAGCTTGACGCAGGGAAACTCACCCTGTCCTTGGCTAACGTAGCGTCATTTATTGAAGCGCTTGGCAACAAAACCCTTGCCGTAAACCACGGAAGCCCGGACATAATAGCCAGGATCGGCTATGCATGTGAAAAGTGTGCAAATACAATAGGAATGGCTGTTGCCAAAGATATAAATGATGGCAATATCAACGTAAATAATCTAAAAGCCACCCCCGACAACATACAAACCATCTGGTACAAAACGTCTGCAGAACTTCTGCCGGATATTCAAAAAAATGCCATGGCAGACCTGCAACGTGACCTGGAAAACATAACGATAAACGGCGCTTCGGTTCATACCAAGTTTTTATACACTGTTTTTTGCGATACGAACGGCCACGTCCCGCATCAGGAAAAACAGATTTTGCCCCAAAATGACGCTCTCAATATATCTACAGGCTCCAAGATCGGCAACACATGGATGTCTGTGCATATAGGCAATAGCGAAGAGGGGCTTGTTATGAATGTAGCCACACCGGTGTTTACAACTGTTAATAGCGAAAACTTCCATTTGGGAGGATTCAGAATCGGTTTCAAAATTAGTGACAGCGACTAACGGGAGCTGATTTTTGACTTCTCACACAGCCTCTGCCAGGTTTACACGATCCTCGTTTAGTGAGGGCGTGTTTAAACATGCCTTGCCTCTCGCCGCTTTTGCCACGCTTTTGTTCTATTCGGCTTTCTTTGCTTTTTACACTCCGGTTTTTGATACCAACGACGACATTGGGATGATGATGCTCACAGCCGGGCCGTGGGAACATAGCCCGCCAGCCGCAACCCTGTGCATGAGCAATATTATAATAGGGGTGGTGTTAAGCAGTCTTTACAGCCTGATGCCAGATTTTTCGTGGTACACATGGTATCTGATAGGCACGATTTACGCTTCACATGTGGCTATTTTTTACTCTCTGCTTAAGCTGAGGCCACAAGCTACGACCTTTCTGTTGTGGGTAGTCATATTTATTTTTACCATGAAATACCTGCTGATTCTGCAATTTACCATTGCGTGCGGATTTGCCGCAACCGCAGGATATCTATTGTTATATGCAAGGGGCAACGACCGAGGGGCAGGCATTGCGGGCGTGGCTCTTCTTATTCTCTCCTCCATAATCAGATTCAAGATGTTCATCGTCGTAACGGCACTTCATCTGGTTACGGTAATTACAATATGGATGTTTTCAAAAAAACCGTTTCCCATAAGCGCCACAAAACCTGTAGTGATAGCTATAACCATCGCAATAGCGTTATATGGTGCAGACGCGGCTTATTATAAGCTCGACCCCGCCTGGGCAACCTATTCTGAACATAATTCCTTGAGGGTCCATTTTGTTGACTATATCCCCGGAAGCATGTCCGGAGATCAACTAAGACAGGCGCTCATAGCCGCAGGGTGGAGCAGGAATGACTACATGATGATCTCCGAATGGTTTTTTATGGGCGATACCTTTTCGGCAGACAAGCTAAAGGCGTTTTTAGATACTCTTCCAACGATTAAATCCAACATAGATTTTGACAAGACTGTTAAATCGCTCTGGATTATTTTTTCGCATCAATACTCACCTTATTTTCTGATAGCGGTGCTGGGGCTTGCACTTATCGCCGGAGCCAGGCTAAATTCCTTTATTACGCTTTCGTTAACGGCACTAGCACTCGTCGCCATTTTTTCTGTTTTTATATTTGCATTTAAAGATCCACCAACACGCGTAACATGGCCGCTATTAGGCTATCTGCTAATCGCTTCCATAATAATTCCGCTTGCCCAAAAAACGGAAGCAAGGCCAGATTCGGGTGAAAAACGGGTTAACTTCATCAATTTTAGCCGAGCAACCAAAACCATCGGCTGGGTAATAATGATCGCCTATTCATGTTTTCTATTCCCCCAATATATAAAAATGCACGCAGAATCTTCTGCCCGGCATAAACATAACAACGAAGCTCTCGTCCGCCTTGTGAATGATATGGAAAGGCTCTCTGCAGGGCCGCACATTTCGTGGGGGCCCGGGTTTCCGTATGAGTGGGCCAACCCGTTTGACGGATACGCCACCTTGAAACGGGCCAATATAATCCAGCTCAACCTTTGGCAACGAAGTCCGCTGATGGCAGACTCTATGGAGCGTCTTGGGATTAGCGACATATACCGCCACATTGCTGAAAACGGAACGTATGTTTGGGTGCAAATGGTACCGGACGGGAGAAGTACATCATACTATCCTTTACTTTTTGTAAGGTTCATGCAAGAGCATTACGGGCTCCGTATAAGGACAGAGACCATTGGCCTCACCAATCGATACGGGGTTTTTCGCTTTAAAATCAGTAATTAACGTAGGGTGTTACGGTTAATCTTGACCTTTACCCAAAGCACTGTCTAAACTATCTGGCGTCTTTTTTTAACCAGCAATCAAAATCTTGTGCGGAACTTGGGGCAGGCAAACATGAAAAACGGTCTTTCTTTATCTCCTGAACTTATACAAGAGGTCTATTCCAGATTGGAACGGACCTTAAACGTAGTTAAAAACCGGCTTGGGCGACCAATGAACCTGGCGGAGAAAATCTTGCTGGGCCATCTGGATAACCCGGAAAAGCAGGATCTTAAACCGGGTGCCAGTTATTTGAAGCTTCGCCCGGACAGGATCATCATGCAGGACGCTACGGCACAGATGGCCCTTATGCAGTTTATAAGCGCGGGCGTGTCGAGTGCGGCTGTTCCAACATCTGTTCATTGCGACCATCTCATTCGCGCCCATAAAGAAGCCGGTTCCGACCTTGCCGTTGCGAACAAGGAAAACGGTGAGGTTTACGAGTTCCTGCGCACCGTTTCCGCCAAATATGGCCTGGGCTTCTGGAAACCTGGTTCCGGCATAATCCATCAGGTGGCTCTGGAGCGATACGCGTTCCCCGGCCAGATGATGATCGGCACAGATTCGCACACCGTTAACGCGGGTGGGCTCGGCATGATCGCCATTGGTGTTGGCGGTGCGGACGCGGTTGACGTTATGGTAGGTATGCCGTGGGAAGTTCTTTACCCTAAAACGATCGGCGTTAAACTTACCGGTAAACTGAGCGGCTGGACGGCCCCGAAAGACATTATATTGAAGCTTGCCGGAATTCTTACCGTTAAAGGCGGCACCAACAGCATTGTTGAGTATTTCGGCGATGGTTGCGAGTCTATCTCCTGCACGGGTAAAGCGACCATAACAAACATGGGAGCCGAGATCGGTGCTACCACGTCTATTTTCCCGTATGACAAAAGGATGAAAACTTTTCTTAACGCCACGGGCCGCTCTTTCTGTTCCGACATGGCCGATAAAATGAGCCACCTGTTGCGGGCGGACCCTGAGGTGGAACAAAACCCTGAAAACTATTTCGACAAGGTTATAGAAATTGACCTCTCCACTCTGGAACCGCACGTCGTAGGCCCGCATTCGCCTGACCTCGCTCGCCCTGTGTCTCAGATGGCGGAAGACGCGAAAAAAGATGGCTACCCTGAAAACCTTACGGCGGCACTTATCGGCTCGTGCACGAACTCGTCGTATGAAGACCTCTCGCGTGCGGCGGATGTGGCACGGCAGGCTAAAGAGAACGGCGCAACTGCTAAAGCCGCATTCCTCGTATCTCCCGGTTCCATACTGGTTAAAGAAACGATAGACCGAGATGGTCAGTCGCAGGCATTTAAAGATATCGGCGGGCAGGTTCTGGCAAACGCGTGCGGCCCATGCATCGGCCAGTGGCAGAGAGACGATATCACCAAGGAAACAAAAAACTCTATCATCACATCGTTTAACCGAAACTTCCCTAAACGTAACGACGGGAGCCCCAACACTTTTGCGTTTGTGGCAAGCCCGGAAGTTGTGGTCGCATACAGTCTTGCAGGAGACTTGGGCATAGATCCGCTTAAAGACGAGATACCAACCGGCAACGGCTCGTTTAAGCTCACGGCACCGGCACCGGCACCTGAAGTTCCTGAAAAAGGGTTTAACATGAAGCTTGAAGGGTTTATCGCCCCGGCGGACGATCCATCTTCCATCGAAGTCTCGGTTGACCCTGCGAGCAAACGCCTTCAACTGTTGGTACCTTTCGCACCGTGGGACGGAAACGATTTTGAAAACCTTCAGTTGTTGACAAAGGCTAAAGGCAAATGCACTACGGACCATATCTCGCCTGCCGGGCCATGGCTCAAGTTCCGCGGGCATCTGGATAATATTTCCGACAACATGCTGACAGGCGCCATAAACGCTTTTACAGGTGATGCCGGGCAAAGCACAAATCCGCTGACGGGTGAGAAGCAGGCGAACAACGAACTCGCCCGCGCATTGAAGGCCGAAGGGTTGCGCTGGATTGTCGTAGGCGATGAAAACTACGGCGAAGGATCGTCTCGCGAACATGCGGCGATGAGCCCACGCTTCCTTGGCGCGGCGACCGTACTGGTTCGCTCGTTTGCGAGGATTCATGAAACGAACCTTAAAAAGCAGGGGGTATTGCCTATCACATTTGCTAACCCTGCCGATTACGAAAAGGTCGCCGAGGGTGACACGGTTTCTATCCGTGGGTTGACGGAGATTGCGCCGGGCAAATCGCTCACTGCCGTGTTGAAACATAAAGACGGGTCGGAAGATTCGATTGAAGTGAAACACACATTGAGCGACGAGCAGATTGAATGGTTCAAGGCGGGAAGCACGCTGAACAAAATCAAGATGGCTAAAGCTTAAGTTGCGTTGCCGCCTGATATGAACCGCCTTTTTTAACGGCTCTATCTCGTTAAGTTTATGGCCCGGTCTTTTTTTATAAAGGCCGGGCTTTTTTTGTGCCCTCACACATGGGCGGTCTTGCACCGTTGTTGTGAGGCTATGATCAAACATTTCTATTTCTCGTCTCCGGCGGACTATCCACCTTCTTGAGAACATCGTAAACGGGTTTTTAATTCTGTTAAACAGCAGGTGGAGGAAAAGAAGAATTTGAGGAGTTTGAAGAATGTGACGGATGATACAAAAACTCACACTTGTCACCGCAAAGGAGGGTCAGCCGTGGCGGTCTTATACTTTAAACGAGATTGCCGCGTCGCGTTTAAGTAAACGCTTCTCGCAATGACGTATGCGGCCAAGTTGACATGCAACCTTTGATTAACGGAGAAAGCATCTGCTTTTTTGAAAAGCAAACCTTACACAATATTAATAACGGTTCAACCATAAGCTGGCCCCAACTGTCATTGCGAGCGGAACGGATGTTTCGCGTGGCAATCTCAGGCATGGCAAGGCACCTGACGCCGCTTTGCCACCAGCCTACACTTTCTTTTTTAACTCAGATAACCTGACACAATATTAATAACGGTTCAACCATAAGCTGGCCCCAACTGTCATTGCGAGCGGAACGGATGTTTCGCGCGGCAATCTCAGGCTTTGAACAAAGGCCACTCACTAGCAATGTTCTTCCATTCCGGATTTTTCCTGTTCACTAACTCAACTTTTTTATCTCTCGACCCCGCCTTTATTTGTTTCTCCCTTGCAATAGCCGCGTTGGAATTGCCAAACGTTTCGTAGTAGACAAGCTTGCTTACATTGTATTTTTTTGTAAACCCCTCGTTGGTTTTATTTTTATGTTCATAAACTCGTCGTTCAAGATTGTTGGTAATCCCTGTGTATAAAACGGTGTTTTGTTTGTTCGTTATGATGTAAACATAGAATTGCTTGACCATTTGGCAATTATGTCACTGGAATTATGATGAAACAAGCACCGGGTGTTTGCCATATCAACAGGCAAACACACTTGCGACAGAAGCATCACGACTATGGCGACCTTATACTTTAAACGAGATTGCCGCGTCGCGTTTAAGTAAACGCTTCTCGCAATGACGTATGCGGCCAAGTTGACATGCAACCTTTGATTAACGGAGAAAGCAACTTATTTTTTTGAAAAGCAAACCTTACACAATATTAATAACGGTTCAACCATAAGCTGGCCCCAACTGTCATTGC
>UOGC01000065.1_pt1 | contig 14037 bp, 12 predicted proteins | sample 1988541 | NCBI WGS metagenome assembly UOGC01 (sample SAMEA4712194, study PRJEB27164) | hydrothermal vent metagenome | biome: marine basaltic hydrothermal vent biome; feature: marine hydrothermal vent; material: mineral | place: Pacific Ocean | collected 2011-06-14/2011-07-23 | depth 1689 m
AGCTGGACGACATGATAATCGCCCGTTCCGATGGGTCGCCCACATACAATTTTTGCGTTGTCATTGACGATTCGGATATGAAAATATCCCACGTCATACGCGGTGACGACCACTTGGCAAACACGCCAAGGCAAGCTGTAATATATAAAGCGTTAGGGCTCGCACTTCCCAAGTTTGCCCATGTGTCGATGATTCTTGGCAGGGATGGAGCGCGTCTATCCAAGCGACACGGTGCTATGTCCGTTATGGAATATCGAGATCGCGGGTTTTTACCGGGAGCACTTTTAAACTATCTTGTGCGTTTGGGCTGGAGCCACGGCGACCAGGAAGTTTTTACACTTGATGAGATGAAAACGCATTTCGATTTTGGCGCCGTTAGTAAATCTGCCGCAAAGTTTGACGAAGAAAAACTTTTATGGTTAAACACCGAATATTTGCGAGCCGAACCGCCACAACATCTTGCCCAGCTCGTTGCGCCTTTCCTTGAAGAAAAGGGTGTGAAGGTTGAACTTGAAAAAATAGAAAAGCTTATTCCCATGCTGGTTCAGCGGGCCAAAACAATAGCTGACCTTGCAAACGGCATGACATACTTTTTTACAGACAATGTTGAATATAACGAAAAAGCGGCCACCAAGTTTTTAAAACCAGCAGTTGCCGAGCCTCTAAAAGAACTATCAAGCAGGCTTAACGGCATCGATTTTTCCAGCGAGGAAAACATCGAAACGGCGTTTCGAGCGCTTATAGACGAGCGCGGCATGAAACTTAAAGAGCTTGCACAGCCAGTTAGAATTGCGCTCACAGGTGGAACCGTTAGCCCCGGCCTGTTTGAAGTTATGAAAGCCTTGGGACAAGAAAAATGCGTGGCAAGAATAAAAACTGCGGGTGAATACTCTGAATCCGGGGAGCATGTAAAGTGAACGAAACAGCGCGTCCGATAAGCGATGGGGCAGAAAAAGAACTGGGGCAGGTATACAAACTTCATACGCATGGCGAGGTTGAGCTTGTAGATTATCTTGGAACCGACAGCAGTATTGCAAGTGCCGCCAGAACGTCATATCAAAAAAGCGAAGGCAAAACCGAAGAAGCCGACAGGAAACTTATCAAACGTCTCTGGCACGACAGGCACACCTCACCTTTTGAAATGGTTAACTTAACTTTTCGTATAAGGCTCCCTATTTTCGTGATGCGCCAACATGTGCGCCATCGCACGGCGAGCTTGAACGAATGGTCGTTCCGCTATACTAAATGTCCTGAGCTTTTTTATGCTCCGTCTGAGGATAACGTGCGAACGCAAAGCAGAACCAACAAGCAGATGAGCGGAGACGCGCTACCTGCAGATTCGGCTTTAAAAGCTAAAAATATTATTGAGGCGACAAACAAAAAAGCGTATGCTACATATCAGGAACTGCTTGATATCGGAGTTGCCCGCGAACAGGCACGCGTTGTTTTACCGGTGTCTGCATATACTCAAATAGTGTGGAGCATCGACATGCGTAACCTTCTGCACTATTTTTCGTTAAGGCTTGCAGAAGACGCGCAACCTGAAATACAGGACTATGCCAAAATCATGGCTGACATCGTTCAAAAAGGCTGGCCCATGATATGGGAAGCTTACTCGGCCCCTAAATAAGCTGAAAGCAGTTTTGTTGCGCTTGCCGATGCCGGGCTGATATTCTCCACTTTTATTCCGTTCACTTTTCCAGGAAACGGATTTTTTATCATTCGTGCCAGTTTAACGCGATAAACTTTTGCACCTGCACCGGTGAGCAAAATTTTAGCGTTTTGCATTTTTCGTTTTACGATAAGTTTTTTTATCGCATCCGCTATTTTTTCTGTTTGCGCTTTCACAATTTGTCTCGCTATAGATTCGATTTCTTTAGCAGACAATGTTTGGGGGTCAGATAAAATCAGCCTGGCAAGTCTGATGCCGGCACCACGTTTTGTTTTCGGCCCGCCGTCCGGTGTTTGGCATGTGTAATCTTTTGCGGTTATATCGCCTGAATAAAGATGCGCGTCCCCTACTGTTGCGAAAAACTCAGGGCATGTGCCAACTTTTGTTTTACCAATCGATATCTCCTGCAAAACCGAGGATGCGTTTGTTCTTAAATATCCGCCATAAAAAAGTTCACCTGATTTTAGACGCCCAAGGTCGTCATGGGCAAGAATGGCCGGGCTCCAATTGATAACAGGCAGGATATCGGTAGTAGTTGAACCGATATCGACGACAACGCTATTATCTACGATACTTGCCGTGTACAAAACTGTTGCCATGAAATTTGCCGCACTAACCAGCTCTGTTTGTTTCATCGCCACAGAGACTGAAACAAAAGAACCCTTCACCGTTAGTACGTTTATTGCATTACCTCCAAACGCGTCAACCGCCGCATTTAGAATAAACTTCACACCCTCGCGTCTAGTTACAAAAACATCGGCAAGTTCGCCTGTCATGCTAAGAGCGATGGCTGAAGGTTTTACCTCTTTGCATATTGCTTTTAATAGTGGTGCAAGTTTTTTTGGCGTTCTATATATCTCAAACGGAATTATTTTGCGTTTGAGAAGCGCTTTTTGATTTTGCGCCACCGCATACTTAATGTGTGCGCCACCGATATCAAGCCCCAGAACTTTTATTTTTTTATTCACCTGCCACACCAATCCCTTGCATGTTTAAAATTAGCTTGGCAGGATTTATTTGTAAATGCGCTGACAAGGCACAATAACTTGTCGTAATTCTTGGGTTTACCTCTATAACAACCGGCCCGTCTTTTGTTTGAACAAAATCTATCCCCCAATATCCACTAAGGCCAGCGATTGCGTTTTTGATTTTTTCAGTCAGACTGTAAAGCTTGGCAGAAGGCAGAGTATTTACTATTTCGCCTCCCGTATATTGCATTTCATCGGTTAAGAATTGCCTGTTGACCGACAAAATCTTGAACGTTTTTTCATCGGAGATAATGGAAAGGCTCATCGGTTCTCCTTCAACACATTCCTGTGCAATCATGTTTTTAGTTTCGCCTGTATAGTCACCAGGGTTACATAGAGTGATGTTTTCAGAACCGGCTCCATCAACCGGTTTTATTACACATCGGCCTTGAAGATTTTGTATGTCATCGGCCATAAAAGTTTTTGGATGGGGTATGGCGTTCTCTTGCATTATTTTTGAAAACAAAAATTTATCGCCGGTAACTTTTATAGCTGTATGAGTGCAACCAAGATTTACTTTTCCACTGTCTATTACGGCGCAAGTAAGTTTTTCAAGTTTGCCGTTTGTTTCGGGAGCTATAATAAGCGCCGCGTCACATTTTTCAAGGGCGGTGCTAAAGGTGTTGTGTGTAGCAGTCAAAATATCTACTATGCCTGTTGCCTCAAAATCGCGGGTCACGGAATCAAGCATGGCCCTCCCCTCTTTTATAAGTGGGCTCTCGCTCTGTTCTTCGCAAGAAACACTTTCGTAAATAAAAACTTTCATAAGTTTGTTTGTCAACCATTGAGGTTATATAATTCACCTTCGTCTGAATAGATTAACCGAGAGAGGACATAAAAATCCATGAGTGCAAAAATAGCTGTAGCCATAATGGCCGCCGGCAAAGGAACAAGAATGAAAACCAATTTGCCAAAGGTTCTGGTTAAATTAAAAGGCCGCCCACTGCTCTCGTATGTTCTGGATACTGCAAAATCAATTGTTCCTGAAAAAATAGTCGTAATTGTAGGGCATGGCCGTGAAAAAATAATGAATGCATTTAAAGATGCAGACGTGAAATTTGCCGTTCAGGAACCTCAACTTGGCACTGCCCACGCCATCATAATGGCAAAAGAGGCATTAGGCGGTTTTAGTGGCGACGTTGTAATACTTTCAGGCGACGTACCTCTTATAAAACCTGAAACAATCAAAAAGCTTGTAGAAAAACGGGCAGAAACTTCTTCAGCAATCACAATTCTAACCATAACGCTTGATGACGCAGGGGCATATGGCAGAATCATAAGAGATGGCGATGCCATAGTAGATTTGGTAGAAGCGAAAGACGCAACAGACGAACAACTTGCCGTTAAAGAGATAAACAGCGGCATATACTCTTTTGACAGCGTTTTTCTTTTCGACGCGCTCGGCAGAATAAACAACAAAAACGCGCAAGGCGAATATTATTTAACCGATCTCGTTAAAATAGCGGTAGCTGACGGACGGTTGGTAACCGGTGTGGAGTGTGACGACCATAAAGAAGCTCTCGGTATAAACACAATGGATGAAATTGCAAAAATGGAAGAACTGATAGGCGAGTAAAAATGTTCACATTAATAAGAAAATACGTCAAAACATCCCTGATGTTTTTTGCCATTGGGCTTGTTCTGGGGCTAGTTATTCTCATTCTGCAGGTTTCCGGCAACTCAGGAGGCACAGCCAAGCTTATATCGGTTCACACCCATCTTACTCTTTTCGGGTTTATAATAATGCTGATAATGGCCGTGGCTTACTGGATGTTCCCACGCCCCACTAAAGACGACATCCGCTACAGCCCCCATCTTGCGGAAATAAACTATTGGCTCATCACCTGTGGCACCGCCATTCGCTCTTTTGCGGAGCTTGTATCAATTTTTGCACCAAGCATGCTCCTTAATCTCGCTGTAGTTTTGGGGGCGTTATTACAACTAGCATCCGGGTTTCTGTTCATTTGGAACATATGGTCACGGATTCGTGCCGTTGGAAGCCAGATACGTGAAGCGCGTGGTGAAAAGTTTTAATAATTAGGCAGTTAGCATGTTTTATTGGTTGCGTGATGAACTTTGGGACAAGTATAATGCCTGATATCCTTAAATATTTCTTTAATGATAAAAATCTAATATGAAAGCTCTGGTTTTAGCTGGTGGGCGCGGAGCCAGCATGACACCCTTTTCCGCCACACGCCCTAACCCCATGCTCCCGATTGCTGGGAAATATGCAATAGACCGTACACTTGCCAAGCTCAAAGAAGCAGGTGTTAACACCGTAAACCTGGTAGTTGGGCATAAAAGCGAAGTTATGCGCGAACACTTATCGTCAAACCATTCGTCCGGCGTTGCCATAAACTTTATAGACCAAGGGAACAGCCAGGGAATAGGCAAAGCAATATTAAAAGCACGCGACAGGTTCACACCCGGTGAGCATTTTCTGCTTGTCTACGCAGACACACTTACCACATCCAATATTTTTAGCGTCATCCAGCAATCTTTTGGCCTTCACAACGAAGCAACGGCCGCCATAGCCCTCACCTCTTCCGGCGAGAAGTATGGCAACGTCTATCTTGGGCAAGGGATGAAAATCACAAAGCTCGTAGAAAAGCCAAAGAAAAAAGAAAAACTTGGCAATTATGTTTTAGCCGGTGTATTCGTTATGCCTGCCAGCTTTTTCGATCATCTGGATAGAGCGGGCGGCGACATGGAAAAAGCGTTAAAAGGCCTTGTAAGAAAAGGTTTGCTACGAGCCTCTATTTGGGAAGACGACTGGATGGACATGGCCTATCCGTGGGACATACTAAGGGCCAACAAGGCCATCATGGATACATGGACAAACGCTAAAATTCATAAAAGCGTTGTGGTGCGTGATTCTGTTATCGCAGGCCCCGTGCATATAGCCGAAGGGGTTACTATCCGAGGGGGCGCGGTGCTGGAAGGGCCATCATACATAGGGCCCGGCACTTTTATAGGGCATAACGTTCTCATCCGCCCATATACATGCATTGGTGCAAACTGTGTTATCGGGCAGAGCGCCGAGATTAAAAACTGCTCCATTTTCCAGGGGACAACCGTAGGCAGGCTCTCGTTTGTAGGAGATTCGGTTATTGGTGAAAAAGCCGATTTGGGAGCGCTTACCATGACCATTAACCGTTCGATAAACCTAAACCCAATTTCGGTTACCATTAACCGCAAAAAGATAGAGACTGGCTTTTCCAAACTTGGTGCCTTCATAGGAGATGGTGCGGTAATCGGTGCGTCGAATACCATATCTATGGGGGCTATAATTGGCGCTGGCAAAGTTATAGATCACAACATCTCTGCTCCAAAATCGAGGTAGATTAAAATGTGCGGTATCGCCGGAATAGTGGCGCTTGAAAATATATCTGACAAACTGGTCAAATCTATACAAAACCTTGAATATCGTGGATACGACTCTTGCGGCATCGCTATCCTGAACGGTAATTCAAAAATACAGGTGCGAAAAAATACAGGCTTCGTTGCCGCCGTGGCTGAACGAGAAGGGTTTGGCGAGGTTACGGGCAACATCGGGATAGCGCACACAAGGTGGGCAACTCATGGGAAGGTGACAAAAGAAAACGCTCATCCACACCCTTCATGCGATGGCGCGTTTTGCGTGGTACACAACGGAATTATCTCCAATTACACCAAATTACGATTAAAACTTAAAAAGCTTGGGCATGTTTTCAAGTCTGAAACAGACACAGAGGTAATAACCCATCTTGTAGAACATCACTATAAAAAATCTGTAGAAAAAGCGTTTGTTTCTGCCTTGAAAGAAATTGAAGGCACATATGCCATAACGTTAATCTCGCCTTATGAACCAGACAAAATTTTCTGTGCAAGAAAAGAGAGCCCGCTCATTATTGGTTTGGGCTCCGGGGCTAACTATATCGGGTCCGATTTTAATGCGTTTATTGAATATACAAAAAGCGCCGTAATAATGGAAGATCATGAATACGCCATTGTTACACACGATAGTTTTTCATTAAAGCTACTAAGTAATGGTGAATCTGTATCACGGCCCGTTCAGGAAATTATGTGGGATTCCGAGATGGCTCAAAAAGGCGGGTTCCCCCACTATATGCTTAAGGAAATTTATGAACAGCCGCAAGTTGTGTTAAACGCCATGGACATAGACCGGGCCGCAATTCATAAACTTGCCGAGGTTATAGCAACTAAAGAACGTGTTTACCTTACCGGGGTTGGCACCACTTTTTATGTTGTTCAGTTTGGACAATATCTTTTTAGCAAATATTCCGGTATCACTCCCAATATCGCCTCGTCAGACGAGTTTCGGTTTATCGCGCATGTGAACGACAAATCTTTTGTGTTGGCCGCTTCCCAGTCTGGTGAAACATACGATACGTTAACGGCACTGCGCCATGCCAAGGAAAAGGGGGCCGTAACGGGCGCTATCGTAAACGTTATGGGGTCTTCAATGGCTCGCATGGTAGATCATCTCGTTTTGCAAGGTTCCGGGCCTGAGATATGTGTTATAAGCACCAAAGCGGCATTAGCGCAAATGATAATTTTTGCTAGGCTGGCCATTGAGGTTGGGCTTATAAGAAAACACCTAAAACCTGCTGGCGCCAAAAAGCTTGAAAAAGAACTTCGCCTTCTGCCTGCCATTATAGAAAAAGTAATCAACGAGCGATCAGGTTTTATACATAGTGTGGCAAAAGAACATTGCAATATTCGCCACTGGCTATTTCTGGGGCGTGGCAAATATTATCCTGTCGCGCGTGAATCTGCCCTGAAGATGAAAGAAGTTTCATATGTACATGCTGAAGGAATGCCAAGCGGATTTTTAAAGCATGGCACCATCGCGCTTATAGACGACAACTTAAACTCCGTTGTGTTCATGCCGCCTGAATCTGAAAAAGAACTTTATAAACTTACGTTATCCTCCGCCGAGGAGATACGCGCAAGAGATGGATACGTTTTAGGAATTAGTTTTGAGTCTAACCGCTCACAAAAAGATCTTCCGTTTTCGGATATCATCCCGCTACCTAAAACCGGGGAATTTACAGCTCCTTTCGTAGAGATGGTTGTGGCGCAACTCCTTTCGTATTACACGGCAACGTCACTTAAACGGAACGTAGATAAACCACGCGCCCTTGCAAAATCCGTTACAGTGGAATAGATGAAATCGCGGATCACAAGATTACAGGGTACTGATGGTGTCCGGCGTCATGTGAAACTCTCCACTGCCCCTGAGCTTGCCGGTTTATCTCCACAAGACGCGTTCCTTGAAAAAGATATAATGACCGAGCAGTTTATGGAGCTTTATACCTATTGCAGGGCAAGGCAGGTTATAGAATCAGGGGCAGTTAAAGAAAAAGAAACGTTCATTATCGGCTGGGACCCACGCGATCCTTCCGGTGTTTTTACTTCTGCCGCCGTTGACGGTTTGTTAAAGGGTGGCCTTAATGTGGCCATAACTGGCGTCTCCCCCACTCCGGCTGTCGCCATATATATGCGTTCAATAAACGCTGGTGGCTCTGTTGTAATAACGGCGTCGCACAATCCGGCAGTCTACAATGGCATAAAAATTTTCACACGGCGTGGGCTAAAACTCCTCCCCGGTGACGATATTGAGTTGTCCAAACTTATTTTAGCTACCGATTACGAGCATGTAAGGTTGCTTGAAAAAACCGGAACCTCCCATAACGCTCACGATGAAATGAAAAAAGCGTTTGTAAATTTTTCTATTGACCCGCGCAACAGCTGGATAGCAAAAAGTGATTCATTGTCCAGAATAATACTGGTTGCAGACCTTTCAAATGGAGCTTTTGCTGATATTGCACCCATCGTTTTGCAAAAAGCGGGCTTTAGGCAAGTACTCGTTTTAAATAACAAGCTTGACGGTTCCGTAAACGAGAACTGCGGAGTGTCAGAACTTGAGGGAATTGAAGAAATATCGTTTGCGATGACGGAAGAAAACGGGCCACTTGCAAAAAATGAGCTTGTAAAAACGGTTTTTAAACTTGGTCGCAAAGAAAAAGATTCAATTCTGATGGGGGCCATTATGGTTTCCGGCGCTGTTTTTGACGGCGACGGAGACAGGTTCTACCGCGTGGACTATAACCCGATAACAGATACCTGTTTTGTTTTAAGTGGTGATGAAACGGCGGTTCTGCAAGCGGCCTACAGGCGAAAAACCGACACCACAAAACTTTTTGTGAATACTGTAGAAAGTGACCTCTCGGCGTCTAAAGAGGCGCAGTCTATGGGATACAAAACCGAGCTTACCGCAGTTGGCGATAAGTGGATATTATTAGAGGCGGCGCTTGCGGCGATCCGCCCTGTTGCACCTGAAGAAGCCGTAGAAAAAATAGAAAAAGTCGCGTTATCTGAAACTCCAAGCGCAGACTTTATCGAAAATATTCTGGATGAGGAAGGGCTAGACTTTTCCTCGCCTGAAGATTGCAGGTTCGCAATTGGCGCAGAGGAGAGCGGCCACAACATAACACCCGGCATCGTAAACACCATAGCGGGCAAAAAAACCATCATGGCCGGTAATGGTATGAAGAGCCTACTTAACACATACGTTGCAACATCTCAGGGTGCCATCGCCGAAATGCCCGTTTTTGCCTTACGGCAAAATCATATACGCGAGCCTTTCGCCAAAGGCTTTAAAAAGACGCTCTATGTTTATTACGTCGATAAACCTAAATGGAGACGGGGCGAAATGGTTTGGGAGAATATGAAAAACGTTATAACAGATTCGGTGCAGGAACATTGGCCCCAAATCACTGTTGACGAAATGATCCGCCCGGAAGACCGTGACATGCTCTATTTAAAGTTAATTGAGGCAGGCTCCCATGTGGCGTCCATTTTTGTGCGTAATTCCGGCACAGAAGATAAAACCGGAATAACCCTTCGCGGCCCGGCAGAGCAATCTAACACTCTCGTGGCAATTGGTACTTCTGCCATGCGCCTTTTACTTGTAGAGATGAAAGATGCCTCAAAACATATGGCACAAGCCGAAGCCGAACTTATTATTACAGCCGCCCAAAACGGTGCCCCAAAAACTCCTGTTGCTGGCCTTAGCGAGCGGGATTATGAACGTCTTCTTACCGAAACCAGCCTAAAACAGGGGCTTTTAAAAAGCGCTACGCCAGGCACGCGTCTGACTCCTCTTGGAACCTGGTATCATTCGATAATAGAGAGAGAAAAATGAAATTTGCAGAGTATTTTCTTGAAGATAACTCCTTCCGGTTTTTAAGCGAAATACGCAATGGCAACGAGCCATGGTCATCTATAAAAGCGATAGACCTTATAATAAAAGAGTATATAGAATCCGTTTCCGAATCCGGCTTGGGAGCCATTGAAGATAACTGCCAATTAAACGACATAACAGGGCTAAACGGCGAAATGATAGAAAACTCTATCGTGGTAAAACAGTCCTTCGTGCTAACCGAACCATTGTGCATAAGCACTGAGCAAATTTTTATAGGGGCCGGAACATTTTTAGAATCAGGCGCGATAATAAAAGCTCCATGCGTTATAGGTAAAAACTGCGAAATTCGCCAGGGCGCGTATATAAGAGGTAATGTGATAGTCGGCAATAATTGCGTTGTAGGACACGTCACGGAAGTAAAAAACTCTATTTTTATGAACGATACGCACGCGGGGCATTTCGCCTATGTGGGAGATTCCATATTGGGAAGCCATGTGAACCTTGGCGCAGGTACCAAACTTGCCAATCTTCAGTTCCGTTCGCGGCAAGAAATAGATGAAAACCGCATCAACGATATTATTGTGCGAAATAACGGTGAGCGAATAAATACGGGTATCTCAAAACTTGGGGCGGTAATTGGCGATTATACCGAGATCGGATGCAACACGGTAACATCACCGGGAACGGTTTTGGGTGCCAACTGCTGGATCTACCCTAATACAACCGCGCCTAAAGGTTTTTATCCTGCGGGAAGTATTATAAAAAACTCAGGCGGCGACGCCGTGCAGATAGTAAAAAGAGCAACCTAACCCAAAAGGAAAACGAGCTGATGCGTAGAATTTTCCAGATTTTTGTTTGCGTGCTTACCCTCACCTGTGCGTCTATATCTGCATTCGGGCAGGCTGTGGAAGATGAAAAAACCGTTTTCACTGAAACCAACGAGCAAGGGGAAGTTAAAGTTGTAGAAAGCCGGGGTGGCCTTGCTCACAGGCTCTATTTAAACGGCAGGATTATCGCTTCTACCGGAGACGAAACAGGCCGCCGAGCCACCTATCCTTTAGTGCTTGCACCTGCCAACAAAAAAGTTTTATTCCACGGCTTGGGAAGCGGGGCTGAAGTGGCGGCGGCAATTTTAGGCGGAGCAGAGACGATAGACGTGATATCAAACAATAAAGCTATCGTTACAGCCACAAAATTCTTCTCAGGCTCGCACCGTGGGGCGCAAATGGATAAAACCAACGTTATAAATAGCAACGGAAACTGGCCGAACAAAGGCGCTTACGACATAATAATTGCAGGCTTAACCTTTGCAGGAACAGATGACGATTATAAAGCCGTTACGCTTGAAAGTTTTAAGCGGGGGGCAAAACTGCTATCGCCCAACGGAGTTATGGCGCTCTGGTTACCATTAGGGAAAATCCACAATGCGACGATGCGCTCCATCACATCCGCTTTTTTTACGGTTTTTCCAAGCGCATCAGCGTGGTACGGAGATATAAACCCCGTTAACTCATGGGTCCTGCTTATGGGCTCTCGTAAAAATATCGGTTATAACGCAAAGAAAATAAGTGCGCGTTTATCCGCCATCGCACCAACCGGATATCTGGCTGAAGGCGAAAACACATACAGCTTTTTATCATTTTATATTTCTGACAGCAAAAAAGCACAAAACATCGTCAAAGGGGTTTCTCCGTTTTCAGAAAGTGATATAGCTTTGATTAAGACGCAACCATCTAAAAGCGATATCGTACAATCTGTAGAAAATTTTATGTTCTGGCGTATCTACAGAACTCCGGTAACGGAAATTGTAGCTTCAACCAAGCCGATAAAAGAAAAACTGCTTTCATATTTTAGAGGGCGCGGCATGATTATAGAAGGACGCAAAACAGCCGTTAGAGGAAAAGTTGCCAATGAGATTGAGTGGTACGACAAAGCGGCCATAAAAGCGCCGGAAGATGACCATTTGGCCCTCTCATACCTAGCGGTGGGGCTCAGATATTATAAAAGCGGACTATTGGGAAATGCGGCAACGCTTATTGAAAAAGCCAAAAAGATAGCGCCTGATAGGCCAAGAATACGCTTCTACCTTGGCCGGACATACGAAAAAATGGGCAACAGCACAAAGGCCATTGCGGAATTTTCTGCTCTTAAAAAAATTGCGCCAGGATATAGACAGGGAGTAACAATTAAACGTCATGATGGAACTCCCGCCACTCCACGCTAACAAAACCTTTTATGTGCCACATTGTAACTTTGATCTATTTCAGGTAGATTGTATTTTGAGGCACGGCTTACAGATTTTTAAAATGTTTTATCAATTGTAACTATGAAAAAGATATTTTTATTCTTCCCCGTTATCATGATAATGGCGGCGTGCGTCTCCCTTGAACCCGTGTCGGAAGATGTGGCCCTTGAAAGATCCAAAGCAATGATAAAAGAGTTGGGTGGAAACCTTTCAAAACACCTAAAAGCAAGCATTATAAGCTCAGGTTTTGTAAAATCCATTGACGCTTGCTCTACAGTTGCACAGGAAACCCCAAAAGAAATGAATAAAAAAAGCAGGGGGACAATCCGCCGTGTAAGCCTTAAACTTCGCAACATGAAAAACGCGCCAGACGACTATGAGAAAACCGTTCTTCTTCAAATGGAGAAGGATCACGAGAAGCAGGAGCTTAAGGATATTTATAAAAGCGTTGTGAAAAATAAAAGAGGAAAACCGACACTACGCGTTATGAAGCCAATATTGGTAAAGTCGCTATGCCTCAACTGCCATGGAACACCCTATACATGGAAACGGGCGGCGATAAAAAAAGTGCTGGAAATATATCCCAACGATATGGCAACCGGATATGCCTCAGGTGAGGTGCGCGGCGCATTCAGCGTTGTATATCCATTGCAATAAAATATTTAAAGTAAAATGAATAGATTTTTTGTTCGCTCACTTTTTCTGGCTGTTTTAGCTTTCTGGTTTGTCCCTTCGCCCTCCTATTCGATAAAAGAAGGCGCCACCCTGCCCGATTTCACCCTCCAAAATATGGATGGCGGAGAAACCACACTCTCTTCGCTACGCGGCAACTGGGTGCTGTTAAACTTCTGGGCGACATGGTGCGTCCCGTGCAAAGCGGAGATGCCAGCTCTTGGAAGAGCTTATAAAAAATATAAAGATAACGGCGGAGCTATCCTTGGAATAAACTATAAACAAAACGCCAAAACTGTTGCTAAATATTTGAGCGAGAATAAGGTTCCTTTCCCAATACTACTCGACCCTAAGGGCAAGCTATCTAAAAAACTTAACGTGTTCGCCCTTCCTACAACGTTTTTCATAGGGGCGAACGGTTCTCTTTTAGGTACACATACAGGAGCGTTAACGTTTGACGAACTTGACAAATGGATCGCAGGTTTAGCAAAAAAAGAATAAACACCCCCACGGAAAAGCGGGTTTGTGAGACATCTTTTGATATCAGGCTGAAATTTACTTCCAATTTGTCATATTTCACCTCCCTTTCTCGCGAATTAGCGCTAAACTTGCCGAAACGCAAGAGATACAGTAGCATTTAGGTGGTTAGGTCGTTTTTTTTCAGTTAATGTTTTAACCATGCTCGTGTGCCTGGTTCGTGAAGTGCAATGGATGATATAAGCGCAGGACTGGCAAATTCCGTTTGGGCATTTGGCTCCGGCAAGGGTGGAGTGGGCAAAACATTCCTCACCTCCAACATCGGCATTCTGTTGGCTCAGGAAGGCTACAATGTCGTCCTGTTTGATGGAGACATGGTAGGGCCCAACCTTCATACTGCGCTCGGCGTTGGCCGTCCGCAAAAAGCCTTGTCTGATTTTATCCTTGGCAAAGTTGATTCTCTTGAAGAGCTTCTGGTTCCGACCAAATATAAGAACCTGAGCCTTATACCTGGTGCGGAAAATGCCCTTAACGCTGACAACCCTAATTACACATTCAAAAAGAAGCTTAAAAAAAAGTTACATGCGCTAAAACACGATTTTATTATCATGGATAACGGCTCCGGAGCAGGGTTCGGAGTAACCGACCTTATGACCATCGGCGACACCGGGATATTGGTCACATCGCCAGACCCTTCTTCAGTCGAACTTGTCTATCGTTCCTTAAAAGTAAT
>UOGC01000153.1_pt1 | contig 13844 bp, 12 predicted proteins | sample 1988541 | NCBI WGS metagenome assembly UOGC01 (sample SAMEA4712194, study PRJEB27164) | hydrothermal vent metagenome | biome: marine basaltic hydrothermal vent biome; feature: marine hydrothermal vent; material: mineral | place: Pacific Ocean | collected 2011-06-14/2011-07-23 | depth 1689 m
GCCCGGTAGCAACGGTTATTCTGTGGCGCAGGAAACAACGCAGAACGATGCCTTTCTTGATAGCTGGGCGGGCACAAACCCTACAAAACATGGCGTAATTTTCAACGAAGCCGCAAACGGTAGCGGGCCATACGACTGTAGCAGGTGCCATGCAGACAATAATGCCCTGCTGCTTGGTCTTCCCGAATTCAGGGTTGCCTGGATTGGTACAGATTTAAGCGACGACCACCCTGTAGGCGTACAACTACCAGACACCGCCGTTTACGATTTTAATCCCACATCGGGCATAGACGGAAGTTTGAAGTTTTACGATACCAATTCAAACGGACGTGCAGATACAAATGAGGTAAGGTTTTACGATACGGGAGGCGGTTATGAGGTAGAGTGCGCTTCGTGTCACGATCCGCACGGCGTACCTTCAGCTGGTGCCGGCACCAAGTTGATACCTTCGTTTCTGCGTATAGACAACAATTCTTCCACACTTTGCCTAACCTGCCACACTAAATAAGGGAGACTAAAACCTAAGCGCCCTTCCCTTTCGCACAGCCGCCGAAACCATCGCCGCCTCAAGGTTTTCTTTTACTTCGTGTGCGCGGATTATAGAAGCTCCTTTTCGCACAGCTAGTGCCGTGATAGCAAGAGATCCACTTTCACGTTGATTAACATCCGCACCAAGAATGTTTCCTATAAACGATTTCCGGGATGCGCCAACCATCACCGGATAACCAAGCTCTACGATTTTATCAAGCTCTCGCAATATCGCAAGATTGTGATTTACCGTTTTGCCAAAGCCTATACCGGGGTCCAGAATTATCTTTGTCACCCCATGTTTTTTGCAGGCCTTGATACGTTCTTTAAAAAACAGAACTACTTCGGCAACCACATTTTTGTATGTCGGGCGTTTTTGCATAGTACCCGGCATCCCCTTCATATGCATTATGACAACTGGCACTTTATGCTCTTCAGCTATCGCCATAACGTCAGGGTTTCTTAAACCTGTAATGTCATTAATGATTCCAGCGCCTTCATCCATAGCAAAACGGATAACTTCCGGCTTGTAAGAATCTATAGAAAAAGGAACTTTGGGATAACGTTTAACCAGCTTGCGTATCACCGGCAAAACGCGCCGCCCTTCCTCTTTGGCAGACACAGGTTTTGCACCGGGGCGGGATGACTCGCCGCCGATATCTATAATGCCGGCACCGCTTTCTATAAGCCTTGCCGCTTGTTCTATGGCATTTCGGGGTTTTAGATATTTCCCACCGTCGGAGAATGAATCAGGGGTGGCATTAACAACCCCCATTATTAGAGGGCGGTTAAAACCAAGCCGTAAATGCTTATAGCGATATTCACGTGGCGCAGGTTTCATAAAGTGCGCCTTTATGCTATCAGGAAGAGCCTACTTTTTGTTGCGCCCCCGCCCTGGCTTTTGATGCTTCGGTCTCTTCCATAGAGAAAGTTTCTATAACGTCGGAAACTTTTATATCGTTATATTTTTCAAGCCCGATTCCGCACTCGTAACCGGAAGCGACTTCTTTTGCATCGTCCTTGAACCTTCGCAGTGAAGAGACCTTCCCCGTGTATATAACCATGTCGTCACGGATGAGCCTTGCATCGCTACCACGAACTATTTTACCAGATGAAACCATACACCCGGCAATAGTGCCGATACGTTTTATATGGAACGCATCCCGCACTTCGGCCCTGCCTGTTATTTTTTCCTCAAACACAGGTTCCAGCATGCCTTCAAGTGCCGCTTTCACGTCGTCTATGGCATTGTAAATAATGCTATAGAGCCTGATATCCACAGCCTCCTCCTCAGCCAGGGTACGCGCCTTCTCGGTAGGGCGTATGTTAAACCCGATAATAATGGCGTTGGATGCGGCCGCAAGGTTTACATCGGTCTCCGTTATGCCGCCCACCGCACCGTGCAGAACGCGTATACGGACGTCTTCCATTTTTATGTCATCAAAAGCCTTGCTTACGGCTTCGATAGAGCCCTGGACATCCGCCTTGATTATGATGTTAAGTTCTTTTATTTCACCCTTGGTTATTTGAGCATGTAGATTATCAAGCCGTACATGCCCTTTGGCAACCAGCCCTTCCAAACGCTCGGCGTTCTCGCGGGTTAACGCTATCTGGTGGGCTTTTCGTTCGCTCTCCACCGCCATAAAAGTATCGCCGGCATTAGGCACGCCGTTAAACCCTAATACTTCAACAGGGGTGGAAGGCTCGGCCTGTTTTATCCTGGCACCGGTATCGTCTATAAGGGCGCGAACTTTTCCGAAGTGAGGGCCGGAAACAAAAGGATCGCCTATTTTTAGCGTCCCCTTTTGTACAAGCACGGTGGCCACAGGGCCTCTGCCACGGTCAAGCTTGGATTCTATCACCGCTCCAAAGGCAAGTCTTTCAGGGTCGGCTTTCAGCTCAAGCACCTCGGCCTGAAGCAGAAGCATTTCAAGAAGATGGTCTATCCCCTCACCCGTCTTTGCGGAAACTCCGCAGAATATGGTTTCTCCGCCCCACTCCTCGGCAACGAGTTCATGTGCGGTAAGCTCCTGCTTTATCTTCTCCGGGTTAGCGCCCGGCTTGTCCATTTTATTTACAGCCACAAGTATAGGGGCCTGCGCCGCCTTGGCATGGTGAATAGCCTCAACCGTCTGTGGCATAACGCCATCGTCCGCCGCTACCACAAGTACCACAATGTCGGTAAAAGCGGCTCCGCGTGAACGCATGGCCGTAAAGGCCTCATGGCCCGGCGTATCCAGGAATACAACTGATCCACCGGCGACGTCTACCTTGTATGCGCCAATCTTCTGCGTGATGCCACCCGCCTCTTCTTCTGTTACGCGTGTTTTGCGAATTGTGTCAAGAAGCGATGTTTTGCCATGATCGACATGACCCATAATGGTGACAACAGGGTGCCTGAGCCGTAACTTTGATTTGTCCTCAACTTCTTCAGGAGCGGTTTCGACCTCTTCTTCTTCTCTGGTCTTAATTTCATAGCCCATTTCCACGGCAAGTTCTTTAGCCACAGCGGCGTCGATAGTCTGGTTCAAGGTGGCCATCATCCCTTTGCCGATAAGCTTAACTATAATCTCGTTGGCACCCATGCGCAGTTTTTCGGCAAACTCCTTAACTGTGGTGGCCTCGTCTATAACAATTCTCTTCGCCTCGGCTTCACGTTTTTCACGATCTTCTTCTTCCATCAAACGTTGAAGCTCGCGCTCTTCCTCTGCCTTTTTTCGCCTTTCACCATCTTCAGCCTGGCGTATTTTACGTTTTTCGGCGTCATTTTTACGTTTGGCCTCACCTTCTTTACGCCTTTTGGCATCGGCGGCACGCTTTTTTTCCTCTGCTTCACGTCTTTTTTGTGCTTCTTCCGTAGCCTTTTTTCGTCTTGCCTGTTCCTCTCTACGTTTGGCTTCATAAGCCACCCTGGCTTTTTCAACTTCTTCCGGGTTAGGAGTTACAGTTTTGGGCTCAGGCGCTTTCTCGGAAACAGGCATTTTTTTAGGTTCTGGCTTTTCAGCAACTACGGCTTTGATAGGCTCTTCCTCAGGTTTTTTAGTTACCACTTTGGCTTTTACAACGGGTTTTTTAGCAGGTACAGTTTTGGGCTTGTCGGCAGGTTTTTTAGTTGCGGTTTTAGCCTTTGCAACAGGTTTTTTCTCAACTGGCTTTGCTTTAGCTTTTTTGGGCTTTTTAACGGGAAGATCCATTTTTTTGATTTGGCGGCGCACCCTGTCTGCCACGCCATAATCAACAGTGCTAGAGTGGCTTTTAACCGGATAGCCCATCTTGGTGATAAGATCTATAAGATCCTTGCTGGAAACACCAGTTTCCTGGGATAACTCGTGGACGCGAATACCGGACAAATCAAACTCCTTTTAAATAAAGCACTATAAAACAGACCTCTTTTAAGGTAGCGCCCTTTTGAGGCCAGTCTTATACAAAAGCAAAGGGAGTATAATACCACTCCCAAGATTCTAATCAACCCCGCAGATACAAATAGAAGCTGTTGGCATGATGGTTTGTGGCAAGTTAATACGATTTCGTAAAAACAACAAAAGCTGGAAGCTTACTCTGCGCGTTTTCTATTCTGTTTTTTTCAGCCCGCTTACCATTGCTGGCCTAAGTATCCTGTTTGTATTTCTTAAACTTGGCAAGCCTTACTTTTTTTTCTTCATATTCTTTTTCATTCATTACATCCAGTTCCCATCCGGTAAGCTTGACGGCCAGTTTCACGTTAACGCCCCTCTTGCCGATGGCCGGGGATAGCTGGTCGTCCGGCACAATAACGTCTGCATTTTTAGATTTCTCATGCAAAAGAACCTTAACATTTTTCGCCGGTGCCAAGGCGGAAGCTATCAGTTGCTTGGGATCGTCACTCCATGCGATCACATCTATTTTTTCGCCGTTCAACTCTCGTACAATTGGCTGAATTCTTGACCCACGTACGCCTATGCACGCCCCCACAGGGTCTATATCCCGTTTTTTACTTTTAACGACCACTTTCGACCTGCCAGCGTTGTCACGCACAACGTTTAGCACCTCAACAAGCCCTTCACCGATTTCCGGTGTCTCAAGCTCTAAAAGGTAGCGAAGCAACGCAGGTGCCACCCGCGAGACCACAACAGGGTCGCTCCACCTGTCACAAACTTCCACTACGGCAAGCTTCACATGTTGCCCACGGTTAAATTTATCGTTTACAACCTGTTCTTCCTTTGGAAGTATGGCCCCGACGTTGCCTAAACTGAAAAGGACACCACCGGCTGAACGGCCTTCCATCGTTCCGGTGATAACTTCGCCTATTCTTTGTCTGTACTCTTCAAGAAGCCTGTGATGCTCAGCCTCTTTTCCCTTTCTGTGTATCATCTGGCGAACGGATTGCGCGGCTATCCTGCCAAGCCCCTCCATTTCCATATGTTTCAGAACAAAAGAACCTGTTTCGTGACTTTCGTCCAGCTCCCTGGCATCTTCAAGAGAAATTTGAGAAGCCGGGTCCTCTACATTATCTGTAACTTCTATCTGCTCAAAAAGGTCAAACTCACCCTTTTCCTGATTAAACCTCACCTCAAGATTTTCGCGGCTAAGCCGTTTCATGGCGGCGCGTGTTACGGCACTCTCTATTGTGGCAATAAGGTCGTCAAGCTCCATCGACTTTTCAGCCGCCACCATTTTGAGAGCATTTAGTAGTTCAGTCGTCATTTTTTACATATCCATACTTGCAGAGAATTTATACAGCGCAATTTGTTTGCCTAAAACTCTATTTCCAAATTTGCGCGGGCAATATCGGAATAGCTCAAAGTGAGTTTGTCACCACTATCCTTTATGGTTACTGTGACATTGTCATTATTAGCGTCATCTATTGTCACAAGCGTCTTACCTCCGGGAATAACCGCACCTCTCGTTTTTATCATCGCAAGTGAGCCAATCGACTGCTGAAAATCGAGCGGTTTTTTAAGTTTGCGCGTTAGTCCCATTGATGAGACTTCCAGAGTATATGCGTTTTTTATCGTCTCCTCGGCTTCCAAAACAAGCCCTAGCTGGCTGGATACCCGCGCACAATCCTCTACCGTTACCCCTCCGTCTTTATCAATATATATCTTGAGTACCAGCGAACCTGCCGTGCCAGCAAGCTCAATATCAACAACGTTAACCCCCTCGGCACGGCCCACAGGCTCCGCCACTTCCCGAACACTCTCTATAATCGTGGAACTCACAGCCATCCTCATTATCTTGATTATTATTTTTCTTGATATTTTTGCTCATTATCACACAGAGAAAAGAAGTGCGACAAGTCTACAGTGAAAGGTTAGAGCAAAAAAGAAACTTCGCTACAGCCCGGCCTTATGCTTTATTCTTCCGTGGCTTATAAAGTATAGCCACGGCAAAGGCAAAAGCCAGCGGTTGCCAGATATTATCCAGCACCCTCTGAAGAGCTTCACCGGCCGTAAAGCCGTTCATCAAAAGGTCGAGCGAAAAACCGACGATAATAAATAGTAGCGCTATCAGGAACGTTTTTTTAAACAACAAGAGTATCTTGCGATTTTTTTCAGGATCCAGTAGTTGCTTTAAATTTTTTCCTGTTTCCATCAGTAACTATCTACACTTACGAACGGAACACGTTCTTTTTCAAGAGATATAACGCGATCCTTATCATTATAATCATCGAACCAACGCGCCTTCGGGTTGCTTTTGTATGCCAATAAAGTCGATCTTTTCGCTTTGTTAGGCGCACGGTGATATTTAAAGAAAATATGCCCTTCCATTTTTCCGACTACCTCTATTTTGCCGGTAGCGTGGGACATGGCGAACCTTGCACGTTTGCCAAGCCCGGAACACATGGATTTGGCTTTCTCGAATATCTCGTATGCCTGTTCCAGCGGCAGGGAAAACATTTTGTTGCCAGAAGTTGGCCTGCACTGGAAAACGTAATATGGGGCCACACCCATATATGACAGTTCGTTAAAAAGCTCCGATAACACATAAGGGTTATCGTTTACTCCCTGTATCAGCGGAGTTTGGTTCATAACGATGACACCGGCTTTCATAACCCTGTTTACGGCTTCCACGGCTTCGGGCGTAAGTTCCCTTGGGTGGTTAAAATGAGCCATAAGGTATATTTTGCGTTTGCCCTCGCTATATTTCGAAAGCATTTCGAGCAGTGAAGGGTCGTCTAACACCCTGAACGGGTTAAACGCCAGCATCTTGGAGCCAATGCGGATTATCTTTACATGATCGATCTCGCGCACACGCCCTATGATACTCTCAAGCTTTTTGGTAGACATAACGAGCGGATCGCCGCCAGTAAGCAGAACATTGTTAATTTCACGATGTTCGCGTATATACTCAAGCCCCTCGGAGATATCGCGGGTAACTTCGTCGTTTGCGTCCATAAAAAGACGTTTTCTGAAGCAGAACCTGCAATATGCCCCGCATACGTCGTTCACAAGCAGTAGTGCCGTGCCACGATATTTATGCTGAAGCCCAGGCGCTTTCGTATACGCCTCCTCGTTTGAGGGGTCAAGCTCACCCCACCCGTCGAGTTCGCCATTCTGCGGAATGACAAGACGCCTGATAGGGTCGTTCGCATCATCCCAATCTATGAGGGATAAGTAATAGTCGCTAACACGGAAAGCGTATTCGTCTGCCACTTTCTGCAAAGCCTTGCGTTCCTTATCAGCAATCTGCGGAATCCGCTCAAGCCTGTTTATATATTTATTTTTAATTTCTTTCATTTTCATACGAACAAATTTTTATAATTTTGGCGTTCACTTCACCCCCTCACATCAAACCGATATGAAGCGAATCCTCTCCCGTCAAAATTTGGAAATGGAAAAGTTGGCCACCAGCTCAGGCATATTAATAATAAATAGCTACCCGGATGTCAAGGGAATCAAGGAAATGTCGTTGATTATATTACACATTGCGTTTTTCAGTTTCGCGCTTGTCGCGGTCTCGCAAACTAAAAACGCACCCGCAATAGTTTTGGCGATAAAAACCCATGTCGTCAGCCATGCGGGTTGTTATTTTAAATCCTTCCTTTTTCTTCCAGTTAGCTTCAAGAAATTTAACTCCGCTATGCTCGCCAGCCGAAGCGCCTACCCGGTTTATCATCACGGCGTCTTTATGCGGCGAAACAGACAAAACCGCGGCAAAAACGTCAAACCCGTTCCGGGCCGCAGTATCGGCTGTTTTTGAGAGTCTTATATCAAAACAAACCTCGCACCGTTTTCCTTTTTCAGGCTCGTTTTCAAGCCCCTTCGTGGCTGTGTGCCAATTGTCGGGGTCATATTTTTCTTCAATAAAAGGTAAATCGCTATCTTGCGCCAAACGGTGAGCCTCAACAAGACGCCTTTCATACTCCTTTTTCGGGTGTATATTAGGGTTATAAAAATAAAGAGTTACCTCATATTCCTTTTTTAACTGTTCCACCACATAAGGGGCGCAAGGCCCGCAACAGATGTGCAGGAGCATACGGCTCATGGCTAAACTACCCGTTCAGCTTTTTAGCGGCGTCTTTAGCAAAATAGGTGAGAATCATGTTGGCACCCGCACGATGGATAGAAAGAAGCGATTCCATCATCGCCCTGTCGCGGTCGATCCACCCTCTCTGGGCCGCCGCTTCTATCATCGAATATTCGCCGGAAACATTATATGCGGCCACCGGCAGGTTGAACTGGCTCTTAATAATTCTGATAATGTCAAGGTATGGAAGAGCAGGTTTTACCATGATGATATCGGCGTTCTCCACGATATCGAGAGCAACCTCGCGGATTGCTTCCATTGAGTTTGCAGGGTCCATCTGATATGAACACCGGTCGCCAAATTGTGGTGCGGAGTCGCACGCGTCTCTGAACGGGCCATAAAACGCGGAAGCATATTTTGCGGCATACGACATTATCGCGGTGTTTTTATAGCCGTTGTCATCAAGGGCCACACGCACCGCCCCTATCCTGCCATCCATCATGTCAGACGGTGCCACAATGTCTGCACCGGCCTCCGCATGAGTTAATGCCATCGCACCCAAAAGCTCAAGCGTAGGGTCGTTTAACACGCGTCCTTCATGCACAACTCCGCAATGGCCATGGGTCGTATATTCGTCTATGCAAACATCGGTGATAACAACAAGGTCGGGACATGCATTTTTTATTTCCCTCACGGCCCTTTGCACTATTCCGTCAGGATTAAAGGCTTCAGACCCTTTTTCGTCTTTTGTTTCAGGTATGCCGAAAAGGATCACGGCAGGTATACCGAGCGACTCAATTTCTTTAGCCTCGGCTTTTAGTTTGTCTACCGATAAACGGAAATTGCCGGGCATAGAGGAGATTTCTTCTTTAACGTCAGTGCCGAACTTAATGAAAAGCGGATAAATAAGCATATCTGTAGACAGCCTGTGTTCTCGCACCATTCGGCGCATGTTTTCAGTCTCTCGGGTTCTTCTCGGCCTGTATTCGGGGAATTTCATTCACCGTTCTCCATTATTATTGCTCGGTCATCAATCTTTAAAATTGAAAATTTTATCACGTTTAAAAAATAACGGCTCATATCTTCTCAAGATCGCGCATATGCGCCCAAGCCGTTATGCCGGAAGACAATATCACTTTTACAAACCCGTTACGGGTTTCGCCAACAGTAACCACGGTTCCTTCATGAAAAATAAAAGCTGTGTTGGCGTTTTCCGTTGGGCCGGTGCGAGCAACTATCTCCTTTTGCATGGCCACGGCCATTTTTTTATTTTCAAGCTTATAGATTCTCACACCCGTAACAGATGCAAAAACCAGCGTAGCGGTAGAACAAACTACAATGGCCCCAATTGCCAGCCTCGCTCCCCCTGTTTTTTTAACCAAAAGATAACCGGAGATGGCAAGGGCTGTGAGCAGGTAAAAGACAAGGGTGATGGCGGTAAGCCCGTTCATTGAAAAAGAGTTTGTGAGAGCCGACAACACTGCTTGTAGCGTGCCGGTTTTATTCTCTTTTTCCTTATCCTTTTTAATTGAGTTTATATATTTCAGGTTGGCCCTCGCGTCTTCATCGTTAGGGTTTAACCGCAAGGCACGGTTAAAATGCAAAACGGCTTTGCCGAGCCTGCCTAGCTTGAAATAAGCAACGCCACGGTTATATTCAAGGTTTTGGTTTTTAATGCCAATGGAGTTATAAAGCTCAAGAGCTGAAAGATAATCGCCATCTGTGAAACGCTTGTTCGCCTCGTTATATTTTTGAGCATTAGTATCCGCAAAACCTGCGCCAGACGTAATGGCGACCAATAACGCTATTGCAACAACCAGCCTCATCCCTGTTTCTCCATCTTCTTTATAACGTCTTTCGCCTTTTCAATGTCTCTTGCCATGTCCGTTGAAGAAGTGGGCGCATACCTTGCCATTTTGACAGAATTTAAAAGCTCAGTGATATCCGAAACTATCCCGTTTTCAGAACTTTTTAATTTCAGCTTAACCAGATCTTCGTTTATTGCAGGCGCAGGTATGTTCCAAAGATCGGCTAAATATCCGCGCACGGTTTTATCTAGCCCCGCATAAAAATCTTTAGGGTCGGAGATATTTTTAATTTCATCAAGTTGCCTGCTTGCGTTTTTAGCAGCATTTAAAAGCCGTGAATAGGCTGTGTCTGTTGCAAGTTTTTCACGTTTGCGTGCGCTCATGTAACTTGCAAGTATCATCGGCAAGGGAACCAGAAGAAAAACAAAAAACCATGGCGACCTGTGAAGCGGCGTCCCGTAATCTTCAAGTTTTTGAACATCCGGTTTTATAAAACGTATGCTCCCTGCCATCTGCACAACATCACCTTCCGCCACTGGTGCGGGAGGGGCGGTAGCCGCAGGTTTAACGTCAAGCTCTATAGCTTTTGTCGCTTTTTTTACATACTCATCCAAGTCAGGGTCGTACCATGCAAACTCAATAGGCGGAATGGTAACCTTGCCCGCCCTGCGCGGGATCATGGGATATTCAATTACCCTTTTTATTTTCGCTCTGGCACCCGATTTATCCAGAGTATCTTTAACTTGCGGATCAAAAATTTCAAAACCGTCGATAACAGGGGCAGGCGGTGCCGGAACAGGTTTTAGATAACCTTCGCCTTCTATAACAATTGTGAGGGTCGCCCCGCCGTTCACCTCAGGTTTATCCGGTTTCACGCTTGCGGAAACTTCGTAGTCACCCACCATGTTCTGGAACCCGGCTGGCTTATTGGCAGTTGGAAAAGGCTCTACGTTTATAGTGTAAGGTTGCGTGCGTAACCTTATGGGGTTCGACCATGGGTCCACCTGCGCTAAAAGGGTGGCAGGGGCAACTTCATGCGCCCCCGGCGTGAGCGGGATAAGCGCAAAACGTACTTGTGTTACCCGATAGGTTTTATCGCCTATTGTGGCCTTTGTGGTTTTTTCTTTTCTCCCATTGAGAAACTCCATATTCTCAACCCAAAAACCTTTAAAATCAGGTTTATCAAGGTCAGGATTCTCCCAAATATCGATCGCCTGATAAAAACTGTATGTAACTATTACCTGCTCATATGGAACGGCCCTGTTTTTATCGAATTCAGCGGTAAAAATTAAATCGTCTTTCTTAATTCCTCTATCCGCCCGCTGAAACGGAGGACGGTCAAACAAGCTATAAAAAGATGGTGACCGTCTTCTGGCGGTTCTTGGGCTTTTAGAAGTTGGCGCGTTCGGGTCTGCCGTTATGGTTATCGGTTCTGTTTCATACCGTTTTCCGTCATATGTCAGGGTTACGGGTGGAATAGTAAAAACACCCTCTTTAGGCACAACCAGTTGGTATACGACAGATTTTGTAATAGCGACAGAAGATAAACCGACAACCGATATCTGCTGGTTTGTTGACCTTCCCACAATTTCAAAACCTTTAAGACGCGGCAGAACAGGGTCTGGCAGGGAGAGGCTCCCCTCCCCTTCAACAGTGATAACAAGCCTGAGCGCTTCACCCGGCGGCAATATGGCAGGCTCCGCCTTTGCTGACAGTTTTATATCGGCAAAGGCGGATTGCGCCATCAACAAAACCGAAATAACCAAAAACAGTTTTCTCATAACCTGCAATTATACAACTTTGGGGGCCATGGCGAGCTTGCATAGTTACACTTTTAAATTCTATAGCAAAACTCCGCCTCTTGATAAACATGGTAAACCAACTTTTTTCTCATTTAAACAGCAAGTGAGCGAAAAGATGAAAATGGAGGATTTGAAGAAGGTGAATCACTCCCGGTTTTCATCTCTTCATGACGGAAAACATTTGCCGAACGCCAATAACAGGCGTGGCGAACCTTTTACTTTTATTTTCCGGCTGATTATCGCCAGCACGATATTTTTTTCTTTCGCAAGAAACTTAAGCCACGTTCCACTATCCGCGATTACACGCAAATTTGCCTTGCCCGCATGTCCGTTTTTTACCGATATTGTTTTATCTTTAATGGTAACTGTTGCTTCCGCCGTTTCATTTCCTGTAAAACTAAAATGATAAACAGCCGTTAAACCTTCCGATTGGCCCCGCTGGAAAAGTCGTGGCAGTGCCTCTAAAAACTTTTCGATCGAAGCCGCTCTTATCCCGTTTCCAACGCGCCGAACCTCTTTATGCGGAAACCGCTTTGCCACATACGCCTCTGCATCCGACCCTTTAAGAACATACACTTTTTCTTCTTTTTTCTGATGCGGTTTGACTACCGTGGCAAGATAATCTTTCCTGTCTTTAAGATAGTCCCCCAGCAGATCGTCACCAGCCGGGCAAACTGCCATGCAATAGTCACACTTGGTGTTCGCTTTAGACGATAAGCTCTGCCACATCGATAATGTCTCAGAATCACTCACCCTGCCCCTGTAATCGCCAACGGTTTTACTTTGCACTATATTTTCTACCCAGTCACTAAAACCGCCAAGCTTTTCCCTGTAGTTATGGGTGATGCATGAAGAAAAATCAAAATGGCCATCCGCGCTTATTGCGCCCGTAGGGCAGGAGGCCACACACAACTGGCATTCGATACATGGGCTATGGGTAAGCGGCTTGTCATAGGTCGTAAGCTCTGTGTCTATCAAAATTGCGTTTAAAAACATGGCGGAGCCAAACTTTGGATGTATAACCATTCTGTGATGTCCCATCCAGCCGAGCCCTGCTTCCTGCGCCAAAGGTTTTAGCGCCACGAGCCAAATTTTACCCTCATCTGCCCACCTCTCCATTTCAAAAGGAAAAGCGCCGGAAAGATTCATCGACCTCACACTTTTATGCAAAAGCTTTGTTGAGATTTTGCGGCCGATTTCGTTGAGGTTATCTTCAGTTTTATGATATTCCACGTTAGCAATGTTACGAAACGGCGCACGAACGTTTTCCCTGTTCATTTTGCTTGCGATAACAATCACCGTTTTTGTGCGTGGGTAAACATCCAGAATATCTTTTTTATGTTCGGTAATCGATTCTCTGTCGATATCAACAAAACCTACAGCGTCCGCTCCCATCGCAAGGCACATTTCTTTTAACCACTCGCTATTGATCCGCTTGCTTGCCTGCAAGGGTGGTTCTGCGCTTCTGTTCTCGTAAAAGTTTTTTACTGCCGGATGCTCTGCCAATTTACTCATTATCTCACCCTCCTTTTATTGTATATACAACTACATGACCAAAAAAATGCAAATTCACAGTTATCCTTTACCAAACATCGAGTTTGCGATTCTGGAAACCACCTGCACACCATCTTCACCCAAAATTTTTGAAGCTTTGCTCTGCGCCGCCCGCCATGCAGGGTAAGCTTCTTTTAGTAATAAAGCTCCCTTTGCCGATACCGTAATTTGATATGAACGCCCGTCTTCAAGATGAGCCATATCAAGCCAGCCTTTTTTGCGCATTCGCTCAACGTTGCGGCTCACGGTAGACATGTCCATGTGCAACCTCTGGCACACATCCGTTGGCGTTGCCTGCCCCATTTTTGAAATCATGGTCAAGATGTTCGCCTGGCTCGTTTTAAGGCCAAATGGACGCATGGCATCGTCATACACAGCCGTTATAACGCGGTTTAGCAAACGGAGCCTTACGGCGATACAATCGCTGGCCATTTTTTCTATATGTGCAGGTTTCTTTTTCATTATATGGGCGCCTCTAATATAATTGTATATGCAACCATATTATTGTCAAGCAAGTTTTATAAAAGGCAACAGTTTGAACTATACAGCGCCAGCAGGTTTTCGCGCCATGCCAAACCATTGTCTGGCTATTATGACCCCAAAAACCAAAAGCCCTAAAAATGCGTAGAAGTAAGGATCGGCAAGTGTGTAGTAAAAATTAAACAAAACAGGGTTTAGCATAAGGAACGTAACAGGGAAAGAGTGT
>UOGC01000011.1_pt1 | contig 13572 bp, 10 predicted proteins | sample 1988541 | NCBI WGS metagenome assembly UOGC01 (sample SAMEA4712194, study PRJEB27164) | hydrothermal vent metagenome | biome: marine basaltic hydrothermal vent biome; feature: marine hydrothermal vent; material: mineral | place: Pacific Ocean | collected 2011-06-14/2011-07-23 | depth 1689 m
GCCCTCGAATTTTTTTTGTTTAAATGCCGAACTGAATAATTAAAACCAAGACCACTGCCGTGGACAGACCAAGCTAGCACAGGTTATCCCAAAAAGTGTTAAGCTTGCAATGAATTTTAAGAATCTGTACCTATTATCTCAAGTATCCTGTTCAGGTCGTCAGTATCGTGGTAGTGAATATTTAAAACCCCACCTTTGGCCCTGGTTTTGATATCTACCTTGCCACCTAGTTTCCGCTCAAGATCGAGACAAACCTTTCTGATAAATACGTCGTTAGAGCCTGCGCCCTGCTTGGTTCTTCCTTTAACTTTGCGCTCTACCTCGCGCACGTTCATTCCGGCACCTAATATCTCGGCCCGCATACGCATGCGCTCGTCGTCACTATCTAACGCAAGCAAAGCCCTTGCATGCCCCATTGTGAGCGCCCCTATCGCCAAATCATCTTTTATTTTTTCTGGCAGTTTTAAAAGGCGCAGAGTGTTGGCCACGGCGGGCCTGCTTTTACCCATCTTTTTTGAGAGCGTTTCCTGCGTAAACGCAAACTCTTTCATGAGCCGTGCATATGCCGAGGCTTCTTCTATAGGGTTTAAATCTTCACGCTGAACATTTTCTACTATTGCCATTTCCAGCGCTTCGGAATCTCGAACAATTTTTACTATTGCAGGGATTTTTTCATACCCAAGCGATTTTACCGCGCGCCACCTGCGCTCCCCTGCGATCAGCTCGTAACCATCTTTTTTCCTGGCGACGATAATCGGCTGTATGACGCCCCGCTCTCTTATAGAGTTTGCAAGGTCCGTGAGCGAGCTTTCATCAAAAACAGTTCTTGGCTGAAATCTGCCGGGTGAAATATCTTTAACCGGGACTTCGGCTATTTTTTCGCTTGAAGCTTCAGCTGCACTCTCTTTTTTTTCTGGTATAAGGGAGCTTAATCCCCTGCCCAGGGCTCGCCTTGTCATGGTTTCCATTTCTCCCCCTTAAGCCTCGGCGGGAGCTTGCGAAGTTTCGTCCGCCTCTTGCTCTGCCGTAGTCAAAAATTCCTGTTTGTTCTTTTTTATCAATTCGTTAGCTAAATCTACAAAGGCATCGGACCCCTTGCAATGAACATCGTAAAGTATAATCGGCTTCCCGTGTGAAGGCGCTTCCGAGAGGCGGACATTGCGAGGAATTACGGTTACGAAAAGGTTGTCTCCGTAATAGTTTTTCACCTCGGCCATCACCTGACGAGAAAGAGTTGTTCTGTTATCTACCATGGAAAAGAGTATCCCCTCTATCTTCAACTTGGGATTAAACGCGTCCCGAACACGCCCTATCGTTTTGTCGAGCTGGGCCAGCCCTTCTAACGCGTAATACTCCGTTTGCAGGGGAACGATAACAGAATCAGCCGCTGTTAATGAATTTAGCGTAAGCATACCGAGTGACGGCGGACAATCTATGATGACGAAATCAAAATCGTCCGATATCTGTTCTATCAGGGCAGACAGGCGATATTCCCTTCTTTCAAAGGTTACGAGTTCAATTTCGGCTCCGTAAAGATCGGTAGTAGACGGAATAGCTTTTAACCTGTCTACCACGGTGTCGCGCAACATTTCGGGCTCTATTTTGCCTTCCATTATGGCGGTGTATATATTTGCGCCATCACTATTTTTTGGCAACCCTAAACCGGTTGTGGCGTTCCCCTGCGGGTCGATATCGAGCAGGAGGACGTTTTGATCTGCTATTGCGAGACATGCGGCAAGATTAACGGCGGTTGTTGTTTTACCAACCCCACCCTTTTGGTTGGCTATGCAAATGACCTTTTTCATCTGGTGAGTATATCAGTCTGAAAACGGATATTGGAAATATTTTTTCATTTTTATTTGTTTCACGTGAAACAATGCTTTTAGTTGTTTCACGTGAAACATTCAAAAATACGAACGATTTTAAGATCTTCAAACCAGGCGGGAGTTGATAAAACATCGATTTTGGCAGAAGGAAAGCGCTTTAACAACGCCATAACCTCCTCATCAGCGTCACCACCCTTAAAAAAATAGGCAGACGCACCCTTTTTCATTTTCCCGCGAAAGAGAGAAACAATCTCCAACATATCCCCTGCCGCACGAGAAACCAGAATATCTGCCGGTGAGAGTTCGGTATCAGGATTAATGCGCAAAACAAGAGCTTTTACATTCTCCTGCGTGAAAAAAGCGTCTTTAGCTATTGCCTGTTTTACAAAAGCAATCTTTTTCCCGTGAGAATCGATAAGTAGGTAGCGGTTGCCAGCATTAGCTATCGCCATTGGCACTCCGGGTATCCCCGGCCCACAGCCAAAATCGAGAATCAAACGCCCGCTCTCCTCGCCAGAGAGTTCCTTCCCAAGCCAGGCGGAGGGGGCAACCAGTTTTGTAAAAATCTCGGCATCAGGCACGGAAGTAAAAGAAAACTTCCGGTTCCATATAATGAAATTTTCAGTGTAAGCCTTCAGGCGTGCGTAAGTGGCAGAACCAAAACAGGCCAAAAAATCTTCTTCTGAAACTTTCAAGGTCAAAGCTCACTCTTCCTTAACGCAGATATCTTTTCAAGATAAATATGCAAAACAATAAGCGCGGCAGGAGTGACCCCGGAAATTCGCGCCGCCTGCCCAAGATTTAACGGACGCACCTTTTCAAGCTTTTCGCGTATTTCCATGGAAATACCCGGAACAGCTTTAAAATCAAATGGTTGAGGGAACTGCTTGTTTTCGGAACGGGTCGCCTTCTCTAAAAGGCGCTCCTGGCGGGCAATGTAACCTTCATACCGAAAGAAAATTTCTATCTGCTCCATCTCAGCTTGTGTAAGGCCCGGTGGAGGTTGATAGCCCGGCAGGTCCAGAAGTGTCACCTCCGGCCTTTTTAAAAGGTCGGAAAGTAAAATTCCGTCACCAGGGATTTTGCCACCCAGACTTTTGGTATCATGAACATTCGGTTTTAGCCGTGTTGAGCGTAATTTAGCTTTTTCACTCTCGATTTTTTCACGTTTACAACAAAAAGCTTCGTAATCGGCAGGTTCTAAAAGGCCAACGCGCTTTCCTATATCGCACAAACGAAGATCGGCATTATCTTGCCGCAGAAGAAGCCGAAACTCCGCACGAGACGTAAACATCCGATAAGGCTCCTCCGTCCCTTTTGTAACCAGGTCGTCTATCAAGACGCCTATATAGGAGTTTTGGCGTGTTAACACCAGCGAATCTTCACCTTTAACAGAAAGAGCGGCGTTTATTCCGGCCACCAGCCCTTGCGCCGCCGCTTCTTCATAGCCGGAGGTCCCGTTTATCTGCCCGGCAAAAAAGAGGTTATCGATCTTTTTTGTTTGAAGGGTGGGATAAAGCTGTGTAGGCGGGAAAAAATCGTATTCAATAGCGTAACCCGGTTTTAGAATTTCGACCTTTTCAAGGCCGGGAATCGTCCGCAAAAACTTTAACTGCACATCAACAGGTAGCGAGGTGCTAAGGCCGTTCGGATAAACATCCGGTACAGACAATCCTTCTGGCTCAAGAAAAATCTGGTGACGTCTTTTTTCAGGAAAGCGTTTTACCTTATCCTCGATAGATGGGCAGTACCGTGGTCCCACCCCTTCTATCACGCCGGTGTAAAGAGGAGACCTGTCAAGGTTAGTTTCAATAACCTTTTGCGTCTCCTCTGTTGTATAAGTGATGTGGCAGGATATCTGCCGCTGTTGTATACCAGCACCAAAAAACGAAAATAAACAGGGAGTTATATCACCTAATTGTTGTTCAGTTTTTGAATAATCTATCGAGCGTCCATCAAGGCGCGGGCAGGTGCCAGTCTTCAGCCTACCAACCTCAAAACCTATTTCACGCAAGGAATCGGAAAATCCGATGGACGCAGGTTCACCACGACGCCCCGCAGGAGTTTTATCAAGCCCCACATGTATGAGACCGTTTAAAAAGGTTCCGGCACACAACACGATAGCTTGCGCAGTCAAAACCTCGCCATTCATCATCTCCACACCAACAGCTCTACCGTCTATCGTATTGATTTTTTTGACAATACCCTCATAAACGGAGATAAGCTCTTGATTATCAATCAGTTGCTCGGCTGTTTTCTGATATAAAAGGCGGTCCGCCTGCGCCCTTGGGCCACGGGTCGCAGGGCCTTTTGAGGAGTTGAGCATACGGAATTGTATGCCTGTTGCATCTATAAGTTTTCCCATCTGGCCGCCCATAGCGTCAATTTCACGCACAAGATGGCCCTTGGCAAGCCCGCCGATAGCCGGGTTACAGCTCATTTCGCCGATTTTATTTTTAGCGATAGTTACAAGGCAGGTAGAAAGGCCCATTCGCGCCGCGGCCATCGCCGCCTCAACCCCTGCGTGTCCGCCACCTATCACCAAAACATCACAATTCATGGAAATCATGATAACCCATGATCAGAAAAAATGGGCGCCCACTTTGCAAGGTGGGAAAAGGAAATGGTTATGGCAACTTTAGTTATGCGTTGCGCCGCGCCGCATAATACGGATAAGAGTATCCACAGGTTCTATCACCCGCCTGTTTATAAGGACAAAAAGGAAAAAGAAAACACCTAAAACAAACATCAACAGCCCGATGTTCATAAGGAGTGATTTTTCTGAAGATACTTTTAAATCATCAATTATATTGTGTGAGATGTCACCAATAGCATCGGAAATGCCAACAGCCGAGTCAATAGCAGTGGATGATTTTTCAAACCAGAGCGCGGCATCCATGAAATAGGCGTGCTTTTTGTTGCTATCATCATATATCCTCGCCCTTAAAGTTTCATACTCACCTAAAAACTCTTTTTGGTAGACGTCAATTGCATTAGCCAGTTCCACAGGCGTTGTAGGGATAGGTTTGATATCCGAGAAAAACGTAGACGCCTGATCTACAACCCCTCTATAGCTGATAAGTTTTTTCATCAAGGCTTTATCTATCGGTGAGTTAGAAGCAATAGCGTAGCCTACCAAGGCACGTTCCCTGCCGGCAAAATCGGTGATCAGCGTTGAATGCCACCTTATATATTCCGGAAAAAACAACGCCTGAGTGTCGCCATCTTTTGGGATAATGGCAAGCTTACCTATCTCAAGCTCATTACTAATATTCGTAGAAGTAATGCTCATCCACTCATCAAGAGTTATTTGTTTTTTTAAAACCCTTTCTCTTGCCAGCGCCAGGCTTGATTGGCTGTTTTCCCAATCCGCCACAAGCCCCTGAAAAAAACCATCGACAGAATCGAAGTTGAATTTTTCCAACATGGCCTGAACGACTTCCGTACACGCAGAAGCTTCCAGTTTGTAGTGCCTAAATTCTTCCAAAGTTACAGGATCAGGATTTTTTGAGCCGATAATTATCGCACCCAAACCCCGCTCCCAAATATGCGCCGTAGCTGTGGCGTGAAGGTTATCCAGCAGAACATGCATCTGCCAACATCTAGCGGCGTGATTATCCCTGTTAAATGACTTGATAAGAAGAAATATCGACATGAAAGCAGATATCGCAAGCACAACCAGCAAAGTGTTAACTATTCTGGCCTGAAACTGTCCCATGGCACCTTAACTACCCTACATAAAACTCAAAAAATAAACCTGTATCACGGTACGGCCCAAGCTTACAGGAAATAAGTGTATAAAAATACCCCAAAAGGTTACTTTCCAATACAAAACTCGCTAAAAATCTTGTCCAGAGCCTGGTTGTCAAACGCTTTGCCAGTTAACCGCGAAAGCGCAGACGTGGCCTGTGCAAGTTCTCCTGCGATAAATTCACGCCCCAAGCCATCGTCAAATGCGGTGATAGCCTGATTCACCGCAACCAGCATATTTTGAAGTTGCTCAAGATGCCTCTCCCTGGTAAGGAGCGGCCCCCCTTCTAAAGATTCGCCATTCTTCTCAATTATTTTTGAAAGTTTTTTTCGTAAAGCCTCAATCCCGTCTCCGGTTTTAGCCGAAAGCCTAACGATTGCCTCCTCAGTCGCACCTTCCACGTCTTTGATGCTAATTGTGCTAATTCGATCCGATTTATTTATCACATAAATGATATTAAACCCGGATTTTTCAGTCTTTATGGCATTTAGGAGGTTTTTATCATCCTTTGTCAGTTTCTGTGATCCATCAAACACTAAAAGCGTGATATCGGCTGTAGCCATTGCCTCCATCGTGCGCTCAACCCCAATGCGTTCTGCCGGGTCCAACGCCTCACGCACTCCTGCCGTATCGATTATTTTTACGGCCACGCCATCAATCTGCAAAGTTTCTTCAACGGTATCGCGGGTTGTGCCAGGGTGCGGGGTGACAATAACCCGGTCGCGCTCCAAAAGGGCGTTCATCAGGCTCGATTTCCCAACATTCGGCCTGCCAACTATGGCAACGGAAATGCCCTCTCTATATATTCTTCCGGCCCCATATGTACCCATCAATTTTTCTATTTTTGCGCCGAACGAGAGAAGGCTCTCCTTAACAGAGTCGTCATCAGCTATTTCAAGCTCCTCATCGGGAAAATCTATAGAAACTTCAAGAGTTGCCACAATAGAGATCAGATCAGCCTCAATTTCAGCCAAACGCTCCGAGAGTTTGCCATCCAGCTGAGAAAAGGCGGTTCGCCAGCCTTTTTCAGATTTTGAGCGGATAAGATCGATTATCGCTTCCGCCTGAACAAGGTCTATCCTGCCATTTAAAAAAGCCCGTTTTGAAAATTCACCCGGTTCGGCAATCCTCGCACCAAGCGAAAGCAGAAGGTTCAAAATTTGCCGCGTTACAACAGAGCCGCCGTGGCACGATATTTCCACCATATCCTCGCGCGTATAGGTTTTGGGGGAAGCCATAAGGGTGATAAGCACCTCGTCTATTTTTTCCCCGGCCTCATTTACGATGTTGCCGTAATAGGCATGGCGAGACTTAAAACTTTCCCGAGCGGTTCCATCGGGGGTGCGGAACAGCTTTTTGGCGATAGATATGGCGGTGTTGCCAGAGAAACGTACAATTCCTATGCCTCCCTCCCCCGTGGCGGTAGAGATGGCAACGATTGTTTCTTCCTGGGTTATTTGCGAATCAGCATCTAACATCTGCTTATTATATAAATAAAACCCGGCAATATACGTTTTTTAGGCACTACATATAAGCCTGCGCGGCATAACAGACAAGCTTGCGGGCCAGTAGCCAAGTAACTAAAACAACACCCACGCACCCGTTTTTGGTTCAGCGTGGGTCGTTAAATACCGACGTGCGTGACATCTTCAAGCTACAACACTGCCCCCGCACAGCACCCGTTTTCAAACTACCGGCGGCGTCTTGGCCCTTTGCCTTTACCCTTATTACCACCGCCGCCAAATCCTTTGTTGCCACCTTTAGGATGAACAACCACACGCCTGCGGGAACCTTCACCCTCAGACCGAGTTTCAACCTTGACGTTACTTGCAAGGCACATATGGGCATATCTGCGCTCACTTGGGTTCATAGGGCTTAGCGACACGGGCCTGCGTGATTTTATGGCATCGTTTGCCGCCGATTTGGCAAGCTGAAATACTTTTCTTTTTCTTTTTTCCCGGTAATCGTCAGCATCCAGAATAAGGCGTATTCTCTGTTCCCTGCTTCTATTCACCACAATTTCGGCAAGATACTGGAGCGATTCGAGCGTCTCGCCCTTACGTCCGATAAGAAGCCCGCTAGATTCTGAAGATATCTGCACCATCAGCCTGTCTTCTAGCCTGTAACCTTTTACCGCCGGTTCTTCAAAACCCATATCGCTTAAGGTGCGTAAAATAAAGTCTACAGTCTGGTCGCGTGCTTCTTCGGTGATGGAAGAATTTTCAACGTCTTCATAGGTAACGGGTTCAAGCGGTTCTTCGGCCACTTCTTCGTAAACTACCTCTTCACGCGCTTTTGGCTGTGCAGGTTTTGCCTCTGCTACGGCCACCACGGCTACGGCAGGTTCGGAGCTATAAAGTTTGCGCCCAAAACCACGTCCTTTTTTTGGAATTACAACGCCAGACGGCCCCTCGGAAACCCACGGGCGATAGTTGGAATCCATCGTAACGACATCTTCTTCCAAAGGAGAGTCATCCGCGCGAACAAATTCTTCTTCCTCAACAACAGGAGCTTCTTCCGCTTCCGGCTCTTTTTCTTCGGCTACCAGCACAGGTTCTTCAGCTACTTCAGGCTCGTCTTTTAACCTTGCCCTTATCTTGTATTTGGTTCCACCCATGCCCATAAACTTCCGCATCACCTTGAGTTCTTCTACCTCAAGCATTTCAAGGTCGCTCACACCAAGCGCTTCTTTCGCCCGGGTTTCCACGTCTTCTTTCGAGTCGCCTTCTATTTCTATCCAATCCATTTTTTTGTATCCCTCACTTTATCAAAAGTGTATTTATCAGGCGCCGCCAATTTTGGCAAAAACAGTTTTATCGCCTGTAGTTTAATTTTTACCTTCGCCTCGCTATATATCAGGAGTCAACTGTGACCCCAAAATGGTTCAACGTCGGTAGCTTAAATTTTCTATTTCTCGCGGTATATTATCCACTGCTGGCCTATCGTCAGCAGGTTGTTTACAAGCCAGTAGATAACAAGCCCTGCCGGAAACGACAAAAACATGAACGTAAACACAATGGGCATCGCCAACATTACATATCGCTGGGCCTTGTCGCCCGTGCTTGGCGTCATCATCATCTGCGCCAGCATCGACGCACCCATAAGCACAGGTGTTACATAATAAGGATCTTTTACCGCAAGATCGGTTATCCACAAAATAAACCCGGCACCTTTAAGCTCAATCGACTCAAGCAGAACCTTGTAGAGCGCAAAGAAAACCGGAATCTGTAATACCATGGGTAAACAACCGCCCAACGGGTTAACCTTATGCTCACGATACATCTTGAGCATTTCCCGGTTTAGCTGTTCTTTATCGTTTTTGTAGGTCTCCTGCAGTTTTTTCATCTGCGGCTGGATAACCTGCATTCTCTTCATCGACTTAAAAGACTTCTGCGACAGCGGGAAGAAAAGCACCTTGATGCAGGCGGTTAAAGCAATAATCGCCCAACCCCAGTTGCCAAATAATCCGTGAAAGAAATTCAGCACCCAAAAAAGCGGCTTTGCAAAAAAGTCTAACCAACCGTAATCTATGATGGAGTACATGCCGTTCGTATAGTTTTCAAGTGCGCTATGTTTTTTGGGCCCTACGAACAGAACAAAACTTTCAGGCTCGTTAGATAACTTGGCCTTGAATTTCCATTCAAGCGCAGAGTGCGTGTCGTCTATATATCGTGAGACAACTTCCATACCTGACGGGTTTTGCGGTATTGCGGCGGCCGTGTAGTAACGGTTTGCCACGGCACCCCATTTAATGACGCCCTTATAATTTATTTCAGGTTCGTCATCTTCCGGTGCCCCGGACAATCTTTCGCCATTCACCATCATCACAGGCCCGTGGTATGAGTTATACGCCATTTTTTTAGCGTCAAGCTCTTCGCCCAAACCAAACCAGACAAGGCTGTAATCGAAAGCGCCCCATTTTTCTGTCGATTTTACAAGCGCCGAAAAATCGAAGCTGTAATCGCCATAATGGAACGTAAACTTTTTCCTTATAACAATGCCAGACGTGTCTTCTAACTCGTAAACAATTGTAAAAGGTTCGTCTCCCTCATGCATAACAACAGTTTCATCTTTAGTGGAAGCACTAAAAAGAGAGCCGTTCACCTTGTTTGAGAATTTATCGTTTGAAAACCTGAACCCAAGGGTTGGATACGGTTTTATTTTTTCAAGGGCCGCAACTTTTTCGTCTTGCGCTTTCCTGGCCTGAATATATTGGGGAAGGTTAAAAATAAGGTCGATCTCACCGGCATCGCCGTTCTGATATCCTTCAAGCAGATAGTTAAGCGGAACGGCTCCCTTGTTGGTTAACACGACTTTGGTTACGCCCGTGTCTATAGTAATTCTCTTCTCGCCATCTGCCGGATGAGTCTCAACCGCCTCTAAAGGGGGCGAAACGGCAAGCGGAGTGGAAGCAGGGGCAAGGCCGGCCTCATGTTGCGTGGTTACATCTTTAGTTTCTACAGCCGTAACCGGCGGTTTTTCTATAGCCTTATCCTGTTCCTTTTGAACTTCGGCCATCTGATTTGCCTGCTCGGTACGCAGATAGTCGCCAAATCTCATCTCGTAGTAATAATTATATGCGATCACCATCGCAAAGGCGGCTATAAGCGCCATAAAAAAGTTGCGGTCAATCATGGAACCGGATCGTATCCTCCCTTGTGGAACGGTGTGCAACGCAAAAGTCTTTTTGTGGCAAGATAAAGCCCCCTAACAACGCCGTGGGTTTCAACGGCCTCAACGGCATATTCTGAACAGGTGGGGGTATATCCGCACGACGGCGGAAGAAACGGGGAGAGCAACAGCTTGTACCCCTTGAATAAACCTGTAAGTAGCCGCTTCATTCAAATTACCTTAACACGCAAGACGCAATTTTTCTGCTACGGAAAACATGAAGCGATAAAAGCGTTTTGGTTATACGCAAATTTTACGCCCCGTAAGACCCAAGTTTTTTAGCCATACGCAAAAACTCAGTTTCCGCTTCGTCAAACGTGAAGAGCCCCAAACCAGGGTAGGGCCGCGCTACCAAATCTATATCGTACGCAAGAGAGCCCCTGTTGAGCCTGAAAACCTCGCGTAATATCCTTTTAGCCCGGCTTCTGATCACCGATTTTCCCACCTTACGGGAGACCACCAGTCCTATGCGGGATCTGCCAAGGCCGTTCTTGAGATATATAAACTCAATACGTTTACCGCGAGATCTTCTTCCCTGTTTGAAAACCAGGTCAAACTCAGGTTTTTTAAGGAGTTTATCTTTTCTGCCGCAGGAAAAATCCACTTTTACGGATTTCTCTTCATTGGCCATATCGGCCACCTCTACCTAAACGGCAAGCCTTTGGCGACCTTTCGCCCGTCTCCTCTTTAACACCTGGCGACCACCACGAGTTTTCATACGCGCCATGAACCCGTGGGTTCGTTTACGACGAGTGTTGCTCGGCTGATACGTGCGCTTCACGCTCCAACTCCTTTTTTTATAGTTTCCGCAAAAAACAAAGAAGTAATGTATTACGAATGGCAAGCTTGAGTCAAGAACTATGACAAAAGAAACAGGAGCATAACCATTTTGCCATTTTTACCCTGTCCGATATTGCCGCCAATCTGCGCCTGTTTTTGACGTTTTGCCGGGGTTTTGCAGGTAATAGGGCTATAAAGCTTGTAAAACAGATATTTAATCGAAAAATTTCTTAATTTCAACTATTTTGCCGTCTTTTACCTCAACCGTCATATATCCTGCAAACCCGTTCATATCGGCCCCCGAAACATAGTGAACACCCGTTCCGTTATAAACATATGTGCGTTTATAGCCCATGAGAGAAACAAGAATTTGGGAAATATCGTAATGCCGTGGAAACTGCGGCAAACTTTTTATCATGTTCATAACTTCCGCCTCCCCGTTTACGCCATAAAAAATGAACGGAACCCGAAAAAGCGTTTCATGGATATGAGCGTGAAAATAGTATTCGTCCTCACCCAACGATTCACCATGGTCAGAGGTGAAAACAACGTAGAGCGGTTTTTTGCCGGCGTGCGACTTTACGAACTTGAAAACTTTTTTTAAAAAAGCATCGGTATATAAAACCGAGTTGTCATATTCATTGTTCATCGTAACGCGGAACGAATCACCCTTTTTATTTTTGAACTTTTCAAATTCAGGAGTATATCTTTTGCTGTATGGCGCATGAGACCCGCGCTGTTGCAAAACAATAAAATTATTTTTTGAAAAATCTATCTGCTCAAGATTTTTAAAAAGTTCCATATCCATCACGCCGTTGTTATAGTCGCCCGTTGTCATCGAACCGTTATAATATGTGTCCATGTCGCCGGGACAAATATAATTGTATATATGTTTTAAATAGTTCTCCCCTTGCGCACTCATAAAATGTGTGGCGAACCCGGCGGACCTGGCGAGCGTAAAAAGACAAGTGTTGGAAGTGTAAAGTTTTTCGTATGCCCCCTCGCCTTCTACGACATTAAAAATAGACGGCACCGCCGTATCTGTGCTGACTCCGGCTGAAACCGCTTTTCTGAAAATAAAGTTTTTATCATCCACCATGCCGTCGAGAAGCGGTGTGGTTTTACGCTTATAACCGTAGAGCGACATATGGTCATATCGCAAACTTTCGCCCAACACAAAAATTATGTTGGCGTTCACATCGGCATTTTCCAGCACCGGATGTTTTTCTTTCGCATATGTAGGTCTAGATAGTTTTGCGGGCAAAACTCTGCCGGAAAAATATGAAAGGCTTCCTATCATCGCACGCACGGTATGCTCGTTCACGCGCGGCTGTTTACCAAAGTTATGATTTACAAAATAGGAACGGATAGCAGGAAGCGATAAAATGATGAGAATAACTATTCCCGTATACCGAAAACCTAAAAGCTTCCCGTCCATTTTTTTGATAAGCCAAAACAGACAAACAGAAAAAATGGAAATAATTCCAAGTGGAGCTATGGCGGATGTGTAAAGAACCTTTAACGTATCGGCTATCTCTCCTGCTTGTGTAAAGCCTAACCATATCTCGAACGGAAAAATCATCGTTCCGTAAAAAACGATGTGAACCATCTGGATGAAAGAGAGGAACATAATAAACGCGAAAGCCATAAACCTTTTCATTCGCGTCGAAAGCAAAGACATTAAAAAAACCAGCCCGATAAGCTCGTAAAGATCTTCACCCTCAAAGCGAAGAGGCAAGTTCCCTTTATATGCGCGAAAAGAAAGATCGCTTAACACAAGCACGCCGGTGGCGAGAAGAGTGAAAAGGATGTTGTTTACTATTTTCAGCGCGCCTCCGAATAAAGAGTCGCCTTTATGGCCGGAATCTAAATCTCCGTGTCGCTGTTTGCCCATTAATGACCTTATAAATAATTTTCCATAATAACGTGCTTCTTTATTGAACCGTGGAATTATTTAAAATATTTTTTTCAAAATAATTAATCAGGCTGGCTAATAATTCAGCTTTTGCCTTATGCAAACTTGCCAATAATCGCTTCCCCTTATCTTTCTTTTCTTCCTCGGATAGTTCTTTTAATTCATCTGTATTCTCGGTAACAAAAAAACTGTTTTGCCAAATTACTTTTTTATCTGAATTGCGAACCAAAATCCCTTTGATAGATACAGGCGCATAACCAGTCCCAAGAATCCAATCCACGCCGTTCCACGATAGAAACTCCGATGTGAATTCTTCGAGAGCCACACCCAATCCTAACCATAGATTTTGTGTTACTGAAAAAACGAGAACTCCCTGAGCCACGCCTTCGACAATTCCGCTACCGATAAGAATTTGCTTCCATTTTTTTGGAAGGCTACCATATCCTGTAAGTTCAAAACGTAAAAACAAATCAACCTTTTTCACGTTTTCAGGTTGTTTTTGCTGATCCGTAATGCACGACTCCTGGTAAAGCATAATAAGTGAACCCGGATTTTCAGGGGTTCCCCCTATTGAGTTCATCGTTTTTCTGATATCGGCCAAAGCCGTTTTCGTTTCCTGCTCAAATAAA
>UOGC01000137.1_pt1 | contig 13448 bp, 14 predicted proteins | sample 1988541 | NCBI WGS metagenome assembly UOGC01 (sample SAMEA4712194, study PRJEB27164) | hydrothermal vent metagenome | biome: marine basaltic hydrothermal vent biome; feature: marine hydrothermal vent; material: mineral | place: Pacific Ocean | collected 2011-06-14/2011-07-23 | depth 1689 m
GTCCCAGATAAAGATATAATCATGGCCCCATCGGCGCCAAGAGTTAGAACAAGGTTTTCTATTTTATTTTCTTTACAGAATTGTGAAGCTATTTTCCTGACGCTCTCCCTACCCTTAAAACTTGCACCGGAAAGTTTGGTTAATTCTTCCTGATTAAGCTTTGCCCATTTTATGTTTTTTATCATAGACAAAACGCGAGCTTCCTCCCACCACGGCGCACGCAGGTTTACGTCGCAAAACACCGGCGCATGAGCCTGGCTTTGCAAAAGATCAAGCGCAGAGCGTGATACACAGTTTCTTGCGATAAGCGACCCATGGTACAGAATGGAATATTTACCCTCTGCGATGGTGGACCACATTAAATCGTCATCGATAAAGTCATACGCCTGATCGGGCAGAATAGAAAAGGCGGGTTCGCCTTTATCAAGCATAACTTTAACCATGCCTGTTTGGTGTTCTTTATCCACCTGAAGAGCGTCGGTTGAAAGCCCCCATTCGTTCATGGAGTCAAAAACCTTCCGGCCATTTTTATCGTCACCAACACGACTGATAAAAAGAGGGTCCAAACCGAAACCTTTAAGGTTCCACGCAACATTAAAAGGAGCCCCGCCAAGGGAGGATGTTCCATCAGGAAAAGAGTCGAACAATACTTCGCCAAAGATTGCCGGACGAGAAGCGGAAGAATTTGTCACTTGGCTATTTTGTGCGTTTAGTTACAATAAGTTACATGACCGCATACAGTCTAGCGTATTTATCTTACCAACGCAAGGCTCCCTTGCCACAAGCCCGTTGCAAGGTATAGAATCGACTATCCTGATAAACAAAATTTCGCAGGGGAGAAACAAAGCATGTCCAACTGGTATTACGCTGAAGGCTCTAACCAACAAGGCCCCGTCTCTGAACTGGAGATAACAAATCTACTCAAAAAGGGGGCCGTAAACAGCAACACACTGGTATTCGGGCCGGGCATGATGAACTGGATAAAGTTAAAACATCTGCCACAGTTTTCCCTTACCGAAAAAGCGCCCCCACCTCCACCCGTAATATCCAAAGCTAACGAAGCCGACGAAATCGACTACGAAATTTTTGGCGAAGAGATGCAGTATGTAGAAATAGAACTCGACCCTGGTGAGAGCGCGGTGGCCGAAGCCGGTTCCATGATGTATATGGATAGCGACATAGAAATGAACACGGTCTTCGGCGATGGAAGCAAAAAGCAGGAACAGGCAGGTTTCATGGATAAGTTATTGGGTGCAGGTAAAAGGCTTATAACAGGTGAATCGTTATTTATGACGGTATTCACCCATGCAGGGAGCGCCAATAAACAAAAAGTGGCCTTCGCATCACCTTATCCGGGGAAAATCATCCCGATGGATTTAAAAGAGCTTGGCGGAGAACTTATTTGCCAAAAAGATTCTTTCCTCGCGGCGGCGAAAGGGGTTTCTATCGGCATACACTTCCAGAAAAAAATTGGGCTCGGCTTATTTGGCGGCGAAGGGTTCATCATGCAAAAGCTTGAAGGCGATGGCCTATCCTTCGTTCACGCAGGTGGAACCATATTAAAAAAGGAGCTTGCGGCGGGCGATATGCTTCGCGTGGATACAGGCTGTCTTGTGGCTTTAGAGCCGACGGTGAGGTTTGACATTGAATATATCGGAAGCGTAAAATCTGCCATATTCGGTGGCGAAGGCTTTTTCTATGCCACTCTGCGCGGCCCTGGCACGGCGTGGCTACAGTCACTACCGTTTTCAAGGTTGGCCGGAAGAATTTATCAGGCCGCACCACAAACGGGAGGATCACGAAAAGGTGAAGGTTCTCTTTTAGGTGGCGTCGGTGATATTTTTATGGGCGACAGATGAGCGAAATAATAGTCGGGATATCTGGTGCTTCAGGTGTTATCTACGGTATACGCTTGCTGGAGGCGTTAAAAAAATATGCGGATGATTTAAAAATATCGCTCGTGATATCGCCTGCGGGTGAAGACAATATCAGAATTGAAACCGGTTATACCGTCGATCAGGTAAAAGCGATGGCAAACGCTTGTTACGACCATAAAAACATGGCGGCTGTTATATCAAGCGGGTCACATAAAACGCTTGGCATGGTCGTTGCCCCCTGTTCTATTAAAACATTATCAGACATTGCGAACTGCGCCACGGGCAACCTTCTTGTTCGGTCAGCCGACGTAACATTAAAAGAGAGGCGCAAGCTCATTATCGTTCCGCGCGAAACTCCCCTGCACAAGGGGCATCTTAAACTTTTGGTAACAGTGGCGGATTTTGGCGCAATAGTTCTGCCGCCCATGCCGGCATTTTATAATAAGCCCCAAACGGTGGACGACATCGTGAACCATACCGTGGGTAAAATACTCGACCAGTTCGATATCGCCCACAACCTGTTTAAACGGTGGGAGGGGGAATAAACGCCCTACCACTTCTCAAGATGAACTTCTCCCGGCTCTTTCTTTTTATGCTCGCGGAACCCGGCTCCCTCAACGAGAGATAACGCCGCTTCCACCATGGCAGGGTTGCCACAAAGGAAAATGTGCGAGTTTTCAGGTGTTGGCGCAAAACCCCACACTTTTTCTACAACGCCAGACTTCCATACATCCTGCACATAACCTGCGACTCCCGTCCACTCTACATGTTCCTCGTTAGGACGGCTCACCGACGGGATGTATGTAAAGTTTGAACATACGTTAGAGAGCGTAATAAGCTCTGACCTGTAGCCCAAGTCCCATGAGTGACGCGCACCGTGGATTATGGCAAAACGCCTCTCCTTACTCGACTTCGGTAGCTTGGTGCGGATGAAGCTCATGTAGGGGGCAAGGCCCGTGCCGGTAGAAATCATAACGATGTTGGCCGTTTCCGGCGCGTTTTCTATGGTAAACACGCCCTTAAACTTCGGGGCCATAAAAAGCTTGTCGCCCGCGCCCAACGCAAAAAGCCTTGGCGTTAAGGCACCTGAGCGGACAATTGAGATATAAAACTCAATATATTCTTTAGACACAGAAGACGAGGCAACGGAATATGCCCGTTTTATAAGTTTGTCAGGGTTGGGGAGTTCGTCTTCAGGGTCAGACACTTCAAACCGTGGCGCAGAGCCGGGAAGCCCAAGCACGCCGAACTGGCCCGGCTTAAAATCGGCAAGTTCGCCACTGTTTGGCCTAACGCGCATAATCATAAGGCCAGGGGAGACTTCTACTCGTTGAATGACAACCGCATTACACTCATCGTTTGACATAAAAACCTCCACTTTTACGTTTATCCGCACAGCACAAACAAAAAACTTATAAAAATATTACCATACAAAACTGCGGCATAGCCTTTTCAATCGCCTAAAAGCCATATCCGCTTGCCTATATTACCTGACAGGTATAAAATCGCCCATCAAGAACCTTTGTTTTTTCAGGATACGGGAACAATATGAACGCAACTTTTGATTTTCAACGATACCTCAAAGAGGGATGGTACCTTTTTAGAGATAACGCGTCAAACATCCTGGTTGCAGCAATTATTTTTGTAGCAATACATTTTGTGGCTAACTTTATTCCGTTTGTCTCTCTTCTTATTTCCGGCCCGCTTATGGGTGGAATGTATTACGTTATTCTAGACGCCGAACAAGGAAAAGAATTTAACGCCATGAGAATCTTCGACGGGTTCCGTCTTAAATTCGCCCCGCTTGTGCTGGTCGCAATTCTTTCTACCGTTTTCATGATAGGCGGGCTTATTCTTTTAATACTTCCGGGCTTCCTTATTATGGGCTGGTACCTTTTCCCTTATCTTTACGTTCTGGACAAGGATATGGACTTCTGGCCCGCAATGGAAGCGTCGAGAAAAATCGGGTTTAAAAACCATGCGAACGTGTTTCTTCTTGCGGTGTTATTCGGCATCTTGAATCTTATCGGGTTTCTGCTGTTCGGCGTAGGGCTTCTTGTTTCCGTCCCCTATACCTTGTGTGTAACCATTAAGGCATATGAACATTTAAAAGATGTGGGGCTTAACGATGACGCAAGCCACCAGCCACGGCACAGAACTCCTCCGCCTCCACCTATCCCACCTACGATATAAACAGAATCACCTAACGCTGTGGAACGTTGGTTTATACATAAACGTGGCGACTATATGCAGTTTCTTCTTGCCTAGCGATTGAGGGAACGCATCATAGGGGGCGGCCGCCTTCACGGCTAGTTGCGCCTCGTCATCCAGGGTCATGTATCCGGATGACTTTAACACCCGCACGCTTTCCAGTTCACCATCGTTGGTAATCGTAAATTTTATAACTGCCCTGCCAGCCAAACCGTGGATCACCGCATCTTCAGGATATGACCAGACCGACTCCACAGCCTTTCTTATGGAAACAAAGTAATCCATATATTTAAACGCCTTTGTATTAAGCGACACAATGGCCTCGTCACCCATATCTACCACGTCACCGGTATCGGACATCACAAAGGGGGATATCTCGGAACTCTCCACATCTGGCGTCCCTGTTTCCTGAAACATGCTTTTTGATTCAGGGTCGGGGCTATCGGTCATAAGGGCAGACATTTTTTCTCTTTTTTGTTTTTCCTCTTTATCGCTCTTTTCAAAAAGCTCGGTTTCCTTTGTTTCATCCGCCAGTTCTATGAGATCCTCAGAAAAAACGTTTATCTCTTTTGCTGTTGATCGCTCTTTTTGCGTTACCTTCGGTTTTACGAGTGACGCTATGGTGGTTTTTTGTTTTTCCGGCTTTTTTGCCGTAACATTTTCGTCAGCCGGTTTTTCAGACGGGTGAGGCAAGTCTATCCGTTTTTTAGGGTAAGCCGTTTGCGTGGCTTTATATTCATTCCCCTTCTCCGGGCTTTTAGCTTGCGTGTCGTAGTATGAAAGTATTTTGGGCTCACCTTTAGGCACCTGTTCTTTTTCAGGTTTGGCGGTCTCCATTATGCGTCCCACGGGGAGGTCTTCATTCATAACGGATTCCGGGTCGAGCAAAGTTATCTTTATAGGTGTGCTTACCCGGTCTGGCTCAACATCCGCAAAGCCTGAGAGCGCAAGCAATGAGAGATGCAGGACAAAAGATAAAACAACGAAATTCCGCATGGGCCTTGTCATGCGAGATATGATATCAAGCCTTGCGAAAATTATCGAACAGGGCCGTGAGTTTTTCTTCCGATTTTTTTCCTTTAGAAGATTCAACCCCACTTGCAAGATCAACTCCGTATATCCCGTGTATAGTGGCCGCCATAGCCACGTTTTCAGGGTTTATCCCGCCTGCTATAAACACGGGAACGGCAGACTCCGCCACAACCTTGGCGGCCAAATCCCAGTCACTTTTAACACCGGTTCCCCCATACATTCCTTTGGAGGCCGTATCCAGAACAAACCCGCCGGCACCGGCATTGCTGTAACTTTGCATGAGAGCAACAGTACGTTCAACCGTGTCATCGGCACTCCCCTCACCCTCCGGCCTTAAATGGATAGACTTAAAAATAAGAAGGCCTGTTTTCTCGGCAAGCTTTGCCACGCTCTCCACAGGTTCCTGCCCGGTGAGCTGAAGAGCGCACGGTTTTAAAGAAGCGATGGCCTCAAGCAATGCTCCGTCAACCTCGCGGTTAAACGTTAACAAAAAGGTTTTACTGCCAAAAGCGCTAAAAATCGGCACAGCATCCCACACCGAAAGCGAACGTGGCGACCAGTCCACATCCAGCACGACGCCTAAAAAATCTGCACCATGTTTAACAGACATCTCGCAATCTTCAACGGAAGTTTGCCCGCATATTTTTACTTTTACACGGGAAGCAATATTTTTGAGGGCCAATGTTTTAAAACCTCGCAGAATGAAACTTAACCTAAGAAGTGGCTTAAAATTGCTGAATCAAGGTTTGAACCTGTTTGGATCGATAGATATCCACACTAGCCGATGTGAGAAGATCGCCTGACGAAGGCTGGATCGCCTTTACGCTAAGGTCCACGTCACTTCCCTTTTGCAGGTCGGCCAACACACCTGTAACCACGGCGTCCGCCCCTAATTCCGAGCCTATCTGGGCCACTTCGTCTTTAGTAAGTTGGCCTTTATAGTCTATCTTGAGTTTCCTCAACGCTTCGCGAACCTGCCCCTGCGGAGTAACCCGAAAAGCCCCGTTAACTATGGCGCGTTCACCAAACTTGGAGGTAAGATATTTACCAAGTTCAGAAACTTTGCCATTAGTGTTTACAAAGTCCAGAACCGCCGCCTTGCGGAACCTTCTTACCTGGTTTTTTTGCAGACGTTCCATCAGCGTATCTAGCTGAAGATTAAAATACTCAGAATCGGTAATAGGAGGCGAGCCTTTTTCCAAACCCACCATCACCATAATGTTGGAGCAGGCCGCAAACGATATTGCGGAAAAAACCGCCATGGTTAATAGAATAGTTTTGCGCATATTAAACAAAGTTTTATCACATAACTGCAGTCTAATCCAAGAAATTACACCCTTATTGCCTTATATTTACCCGGTTTTTCATATGAATCACGCGCAGACCCTCAAGTGTTAGACGTTCTTCAACTACGTCTATAGTGGATGAGGCTGGCGCCACTAACCGGGCTTCGCCACCTGTAGCAATCACTTTTGGCGTTTTGGGGGCGAGCGATTCCTTTACCCTGTTAACTATTCCATCTACAAGGCTTACATAGCCGTAATAAGCGCCAGACTGCATCGAGGTTACCGTATTTTTACCTATAACAGACGGTGGGCGGGCAAACTCAATATCCGGCAGTTTCGCCGCCCGTTCATAAAGAGCGTTTAACGATAATCTGATTCCGGGCACTATGGCACCACCCAAATATTCTGATTTGGCAGATACTACGTCTATAGTTATCGCCGTGCCAAAATCGACCAGTATAAGAGGTGGTTCATAAGAAGCCAGGGCGCCTGCGGCATTTGCAATTCGGTCTGCACCCAATTCTTTCGGGTTTTCTATATTAATCGACACGCCAGTTTTCACCCCAGGCCCCACAATAAGCGGCTCGCACGAAAAGGCACTCTTGGCAAAGCTTGCAACAATCGGCAAAACAGCAGGAACAACGCAAGATATCGCGACGTCAGAAACCGACTCCATAGCAACACCCTCAAGGGTGAAAAGCTGTGAAACAATTATGGCAAACTCGTCCTCTGTCCGTTTTTTTCTCGTATCTATCCGCCACGAGGCCACAATATCCTCGCCATCGTATACGCCAAGAACTATCTGGGTGTTACCAATGTCTATTACAAGTAATCTGCCCGGCAATTGTAACTCCTAATCTAAAAATCTCGTTTCCCCAGCCACTATTTTTTTCAACTCACCACCGCCTGAATCGATTATGAGCCCGCCATCTTCATCCATATCGATAACTTCGCCCATTATCTCACCAGAAGAGGCTGTGACGGCAATTTTCCTGCCGATAATGCCACTCAGTTTTTTATACAACGAAACTATCTCCTCCCCGGAACAGCCATCACCAAGCAGAACCAACATAGGCTCTAATCTGTTTAGAAAAATTGCCAAAATGGCTTCTCTGGATATTTTCACGCCACCTTCTATTAAAATTGACGTTGCAATTTCCCTTACATTATCCGGGAAGTTATCCAAAGGAACGTTAACGTTAATTCCAACGCCTATTATAGCGGCACGCCTGCCGTTTAAACCTTTAACCTCCGTCAAAATGCCCGCCACCTTTTTACCGGCAATCAAAAGATCGTTAGGATATTTTAATTGCACGTCAACAGGGGCAAGCTCCATAACCGTTTCGGCTAGTGCTATGCCTGTGGCAAGTGTCACCATAGGGCGCGGCTGGCCTAAAACTCCCCACGCAAGGCTAAACGCAAGCCCAACCCCCGGTAGATGGCTCCACACTCTTCCATGGCGCCCGCGCCCGTTTGTTTGAACATGGGCGATAACTATTGTTTCCGCTAACCGTGGGTCGCAAAGCCTCTTTCCAAGCCAGTCGTTGGTCGAATCAACTTCGTCCAAAATCACGGGGGTTCGTCCAAGTTTTTCCGTTTTGAGGAATGCGTCAAAAACCGTCAGATCAAACATATTTAATTCAAAAGTGATATTTGTAAAATTGTCACATCTTGCGGCGTTGCCAACAAGCGCTAATGTCGCTTACAATGTCATGGTACTTCACTTGTAGAGATTCATGGTGACGATAAAAAAAATCAAGGTATCCGACCTTCGGGTTGGAATGTTTGTAACGGAACCTGCGTCATCATGGCTATCAACTCCTTTTCATGCAAAAAACTTGCAGGTTTCCACGCCTCAAGACATTGAGCAACTAAAAGAGCATGGTATCAGCGACGTATATATAGACACGGAAAAGTACGTTGAGATTAAGCCGCAGGAGAAAAAAGAGGAAGACGCCACCAAAAACGAGAAGGATTTCATAAGTGTTGAGCTTTCAGCCTTTCGCGTGGGTGACGACGTGCCGGTCGATATCTTCTGGCGCGATCAGGATGGAATGCCGTGGCGGATAATTAAATCTGGCCGTACCTTTTCCGAGGAGGTAATGGAGGTTTGCCGTGGAAGCCAGGTAACAAACGTTCTGATTCCGGCAGACCAGGAGGGTCTTTTTGAACGCTACCGCCGCCCCATAGTGGAAGAAGAGGTGCAAAGGGAAAAAATAGGTTTCTCCGACAAGTATCTAAACCCCAGTGAAGTAACTGCCTATTACAACTTCATGGACAACTACCATTCCATAACCCCAGTCATATTTACCGCAGGCGAGCGTTTGGACTTCACTATTTTTATCCGTTTGGAAAACAACGTAACCCCGGCTCTTGAAAAAGGCGAAAGATTAGAAGAAAAAACTCTTGGAAAATGGATAGAGGAAGACGCAAACCTTGTAATAAGAAAAGCAGATAAAGAAGCCTATCACGCATATATGCTAAAAAACGTTAAAGACAGCAAGGATGAGCGCAAAAAGCTGGCTTTTGTGAGAGAAAACTCACGGATAATAGTGGAGAGTTTGGCGGAAAACCCACGGTCGGAAAAACTTATGCACAAAACAAAAGAATCTGTAACAAGCATAACCGACATGATAATAGACCAGCCTACAACCTTTTACAGCCTTATAAAGATCAACAATTATGACTACTACACTTTCACACATTCAGTAAACGTCGCCACTCTCTCTTTAGCACTTGCCATCGCCGCAGGAATTACAAAAAAGGACGGTTTGGAAGAACTCGGTTTAGGCGCAATACTTCACGATATCGGCAAAAGCCAGGTGGATCGTAATCTTATAAACAAACCGGGAAAACTAACGCCCAGTGAATATAAAACCATTACGCATCATGTCGCCCTGGGTTACGACATGCTAAAAGGAAACAAAGCCATCTCTGAAGTTGCGATGACCCCGCTTCTTCAGCATCATGAAAAACTAAGTGGCAAAGGATATCCATATGGATTACCGGCAGACAAAATTCACACTTTTGGAAGGATTGCCAGCATAATAGACATTTATGACGCACTTACTACACAGCGCTCATACAAAAATGCGTTTTCACCGTTCGACGCTCTTCTGCTACTCTCAAAAAATGAGAACGACTACGACAAAGGACTTTTCACCCTCTTCGTTCACATCATACAAAATCAGGAAAAATAAACAGGACGTTATAATAATTACTTTCGTTGCGAAAATAAATTATTAGAGGTTCTAAAAAAGCATCAATGAAACGAATCATCTATCTGGATAACGCGGCCACATCATATCCAAAACCAAAACAGGTGGCGCGTGCGGTGGCAAAAACCATAGAAACAATTGCCGGAAGCCCGGGCCGTGGCGCACACAGGCAAGCTATAACCACAAGCCGAATTCTTTTTAACACAAGGTTTGATATAGCAAAACTTTTGAAGTTAAAAAATCCTGAACGAATTATTTTCACAAAAAATGCAACTGAAGGGATCAACATTGCTTTAAAGGGACTTTTAAAAAAGGGTGATGAGGTGGCGATATCCGCACTGGAACATAACGCCGTAATAAGGCCTTTAACCGCGCTCAAGAAAAAAGGGGTGCATGCAAGATATGCCCCTCTTGATAAAAATGGTCTACCGGACCCATCTCGTCTTCCAAAAGTAAAAATGCTGATAACAACCGGCGCAAGCAACGTGACTGGCGCGATAGCAAAAATAAAAGCCTTGGGCCGCGCGTGCAAAGCCAAAAAGATACTGTTTTTTGTAGACGCGGCACAGACGGCAGGCTCAATCCCTTTCGACACATCTAATATAGACATACTGGCTTGCACAGGGCATAAAGGGCTTTTGGGGCCGCAGGGAACAGGGTTTGTGTGGTTTGCAGAAGGCCTCTCACCCATGCCGCTATTAGATGGAGGTACTGGGTCAGAATCTGAGCGGGCCGATATGCCAAGCTACTGGCCAGACAGGTTTGAGGCCGGCACAATGAACACGCCGGGAATTGCAGGGCTTCATGAGGGGATAAAATATCTCCTCACAAAAGGCATAAAGACCGTGCGTGACCATGAAATGGCGCTTAATAAAATAGCGTTAGAAATGCTTATGAACGATTCAAGGATAATCGTTTACCCGCCGTTTGATACAAGAAAAAGAGCCAGCCTTATATCTTTCAACGTAAAGGGAATGGACCCGGCGGAAGTGGGAAATCTTTTGGACAGGCGAGGAATAGCCGTAAGGGTTGGCCTGCACTGCGCCCCTCACGCACACAAGTTTACAGAAACTTTCCCGGAAGGAACCATACGGATTAGCCCGGGGGCGCTAACCACCCAAGCAGACATTAAACGCTTTACGCAAGAACTTCACAAAATTTTAAAATGTCGTCGGTAACTGAAAAACTTCTGGCGGTGTTTATCTCAACTCATGAGACATTACGCGCCGAAAGAATGTTCAAAGAAGCGAAAACAAGGGTTAGGGCAACTATAAAACCACGCAAGATAAGTTCTAACTGCCAAATGGCGATAACGTTTTCGCCAGACAAAATAAAAGATATCCGCAAAACGGTGAAGGCAAACAACCTTAAACTGGTTGGCTATTACAAAAAAGATGAAGCGGGTGAGTGGATGGAAATTAATTAAAAACCTTAACAAGCTTATTCACCGTAAGGTCCCACTCATAAGGGCTGTTGCGCTCATGAGAAACAGTTCCCTGAAGGGTTACGACTTTCCCCAGATGTTGCTCCAGCTTTCCTGTTTGCTCTCCCCTTATGTAATAGCTATGTTTTTTTCCACGTTTTATAACAACCGGCACTAATTGCAGATCATTTCCCCTAAGCGCCATCAGGCGGCCAGTAACGGTAATCAGTTTGGCAAGTTTAGCTTTCTTCTGTTTAGACTTTGCGGGCACCATCTCCGTTGCCATAAGGACAACAGGATAATCACTTCTAGGAATCACAGCCAGCATGTAGTGAATAGATTTTTTAGGAGGTATACGGTTACTCTTGATTTGATGCTGATAGTTAACAAGAAGTTCTATAGCATTCCCGGCAGTATCGTTTACAACCTTTTCTATTTTCATTTTATAGTTATCCATCGGTTGGGAAAAAACGCCAACCAGCATATTCTTGCTAAAATTAATTTTTTTTAACTGAACACGCAGTTTGTTTATCCGCCTCTGCGTAATCCTGTTTTTAAGTTTTTCAAACCCGCCAAGAAGATATTCGAGGCCGTCTTGCGAGCGAATAGCCTGAATATAAGGAGGGCGCGTAAGGGAACTGCCTGCTACATTAGTAAGAAAAGAACCGCTATACTGCCTTATCACTTTTACATGGTTTTCCTCACCTGCAAAAACAGCCGACGCCAAAAGAATTGTGGATAGAAAAACAGAGATAATAAATTTCATTTAAAACGGCAATTCCGAACCATCAGGGGCACAAGACACGCCAAAGTGTTTATATGCCTCGCGGGACGCTATCCGCCCCCTTGGGGTGCGTTGAATAAAACCTTCCTGTATAAGATAAGGTTCAAACACGTCTTCTATAGTGTCTCGATCTTCAGCAATAGCGGCGGCGATAGAATCGAGCCCCACGGGGCCGCCGTTAAAATTTTTCATTATGGTCATCATCAACTTTCTATCCATCTTGTCAAAACCTTTTTTATCCACCTCCAGCATAGCAAGAGCCGTGTCTGCAACCTCACAGGTTATTACCCCGTCGGCGCGAACTTCGGCATAGTCTCTTACGCGGCGCAAAAGACGGTTAGCCACCCTTGGCGTGCCACGGCTTCTGGAGGCTATCTCTCTGGCACCGTCATTATCTATTTTTATTTTAAGAATAGATGCGGAGCGCTTGATTATATCAACAAGTTCGTCAGGCGTGTAAAACTCCAGCCTGTGGATGATGCCAAACCTGTCGCGCAAAGGCGATGTGATAAGCCCTGCCCTTGTAGTAGCTCCCACAAGGGTGAATGGCGGCAGGTTCAGGTTGATTGAACGGGCGGCAGGGCCCTGCCCTATTATGATGTCTATTCTGTAATCCTCCATAGCCGGATAAAGTATTTCCTCTACGGTGGGGTTAAGCCTGTGAATTTCATCGATAAAAAGCACGTCTTTTGGCTGAAGGTTCGTGAGTATAGCCGCCAGGTCACCCGCTTTTTGCAAAACCGGGCCGGCGGTGACCTTCACTTCCGCACCAAGCTCGTTAGCGATTATGTGTGCAAGCGTTGTTTTGCCAAGCCCCGGAGGGCTGTAAAAAAGGGTGTGATCTAAAGCTCCGCCCCGTTGGCGTGCCGCCTTTATGGAGATATCAAGGTTTTCTTTTAAACGCGCCTGCCCCACATATTCTGCAAAGGATACAGGCCTGACACTTGTCTCCTGCCTGACCTCGTCTTCTGACTCAAGCTCCGGGTCGGTAATTCTCTCTTCACTCATGATCGCCATTATACGCAAAAGACGCGTTAAAAATAAGCTCGAAACTCAAAACTTGCCGAGGCCGGATATGCCCCGTATTCAGTACGCATTAGCGCGCCATCAGGCTCATTGCCAACCGGTATGGAAACAGCCAGCGAAAGCTCAGCCTCGTCACTTAACGAATATACAGAATAAAGCGAGGCAAGATATGACCCGTCAACCGCGTTTAGCAGTAAAAGCGCCTCACCATAAAAAAGCGGGGTAAACTCATATCCTGCACCACCCGCCATGTAGCGCCTAGCCAGATAACGCTCTTTAGATTGCTGGTAATCGTCTGTTGAATCTACACCGGCCCCATGGTGAAAAAATGAAAATCGTAAATTAAGGCTATTTTCAAACCTTCGCTCAAGCTCCGCCGAAATTTCGGAAATATTGCCATCGTCACGATCTCTAAAATTCCCTTCCACACGCAAACCGGTTCCTAAAAACTCACCCTGAAACGAGCCGCCTACTACATTGTCACCGGTCACGGTTCCGCCCAACAGGCCCAACTCATAATTTTTAACCACGGTGGTGACACGCATAATAGTCGAGTTTTTATTAGTGGCGACCTCATCGCTCCAGCCGGAG
>UOGC01000071.1_pt1 | contig 13213 bp, 10 predicted proteins | sample 1988541 | NCBI WGS metagenome assembly UOGC01 (sample SAMEA4712194, study PRJEB27164) | hydrothermal vent metagenome | biome: marine basaltic hydrothermal vent biome; feature: marine hydrothermal vent; material: mineral | place: Pacific Ocean | collected 2011-06-14/2011-07-23 | depth 1689 m
GTTATTGCCGCGCTTGCCGAAGGTGGTGCAAAAATAATTCAGCTTCGTGAAAAAAACGTAACCGACGGCGAGCTTTACGAGCTTGCAACGCTATACCGGAAGGTAACGGCACGGCATAGCATGTTATTGATAATTAACGACAGGGCCGACATCGCGCTTGCAGTTGGTGCCGACGGGGTGCATGTTGGCAGTGGTGACATGCCGGTTGCGGCTGTGAGGCGTGTTATGGGAGATGACGCTATTATCGGTGCGTCGTCGCATAACGTGGAGACCGCTATTATGGCGGAAAAATGTGGTGCCACATATGTAAACATCGGCCCGCTCTACCCTACCCCAACCAAACCTTCCGCTGTTGCTATCGGGCTTGCGCCGGTGAAAGCCGCCCTTTTAAAAGTTTCGGCTCCGGTGTCTGTTATGGGGGGAATAGTTATGGATAATATCGACGACGTTTTGGCAGTCGGCGTTCGCCACATTGGTGTTGTCACCGCTCTCTTTGGTGAAAAAGATATTGCCGGGGCCACAAGGCGGCTTGTTACAAAAATTGAGGGGGCCAGAGTGGTATAATTGGCCCATGCCGTTTGGCCGTAGCTTGAGGTGGTATGATAATAAAGTGCCTTAGGCAGAGCAGAACGGTGAGGCGATGAGAGCGGTGGAACTTGAACAGAAACTTTACAAGAGTAACGAGCAGGTGGCAAACGCCTGCCAATAGATTGTATGCGTAATATTTAAATGTTATTCAGGCTTTTTATTATCTTTACGATAGTCCCGTTAGTGGAACTTGCCCTGCTTATAAAAATAGGTGAGCATATTGGTGTTTCGAACACTATCGCACTGGTTCTTCTCACCGGCTTTGCCGGAGCTTATCTTGCAAGGGATCAGGGCCTGCGCGTGGTGCGTGAATTTACAGACAGCGTTCAGCGCGGAGACATGCCAGCGGACCCGCTTTTAGAGGGGCTTCTTATAGTTGTTGGCGGCGCCTTTCTTGTTACTCCGGGGATCATCACAGACGTTGCCGGTTTTTTGCTGGTTGTTCCTCAAACCCGCAGGATTATTCGTGGTTTCCTTGCGGGCTTTATAAAGTCGAGCGTTGTTGTAAGTTCGTTTTCGCAGGGGAATGTTCATTTTCGTAGCGCAGACACGCATAAAAAACGTGATGATGACGACGATGACATTATTGATGTGTAAAGTTTTTATAGTATGACTGAACCAAAAAAAGGAGTGGTTCTTTTTGCTCATGGAAGCCGCGATGAGAGATGGAAAAAACCATTTATCGAACTTGAAAACAGGCTTGCGAAAAAAAATGCTAATACCATGGTGCGGGCAGGTTTTCTTCAAGATTGCAAACCGTCGCTTTATGATGTGGTTAATGATATGGCTGGGGCCGGTTGCAAAAATATCGTAGTTGCCCCTGTGTTTCTCGCCATTGGCGCCCATGCGGGCAAAGATTTTCCTGTAATGGCAAAAAAACTTGAAGAAGATTATCCTGAAGTTAATTTTGAATGGACGGAAGTTATCGGGCAGTGGGAAGAAACGATTAACGCCTTGTCTGAGGTAATAGCAAAAAGGCTTCTTGGCTAACGGTTATATAACCTGGTTTTTGTTCTCCATATCAAAGGCGAGCGTTATTTGGTTCCCTTCCTTGTTAAACGCTATCTCAGACGCCAACGCACGCAATATCATCATGCCTCTTCCGTGGCTTTTAAAAGGGTCTGCCTGGGAGTTTTCCATTGCGCTCCGCCAGTTAAACCCGTGGCCTTCGTCTTTTATGGTGAAACGCGCACGCTTGCGGTTAAAATCATATTCCACTTTTACTTTGCGCGACGCATAAGGCTCTTTGGTGGTTCGCTCTTTCGCCATGCTTGTGAAGGCGTCAAAATCTTCTTCCTTCAGGTTAGATTGTATGTCGAGGTTGCCGTGATATATAGCGTTGGATAGAGCTTCGTCTAGCGCCAGTTCTATCGACCTTTTCTTCACGGTTTCAGATGAAGATTCCACAAGCTCGCCTAAGTAAATAGAAACAGCCGGTATTATAGATGGGTCGCTTGGCAGTTCAAGGCTACTTTCGCCATGAACGACATATTTGAATACCTGGCCCATCATGTCTGCTTTTTTTGCTTCGTCGATGGCGTTGGATAACTTGTCTATTACCTGCCCGGCACCAGCATCGTATCCTAACCCCATAGACTCTGCCCGTGCCTGAACGAACTTTCTTATCTCAAGGTTGCGCTCCCGTTCAGTTTCTATCTCAATCTCGCCCTGTTTTTTTCTGGCCCTTAGCATTTCTGCTGTGGTTTTTACTTCTTCTGCCATAATTTTAATTTCATAAGTGCTGTAGTTTGGCAGGTCAGTGTAGAGCTTGTCTTCTCGCAGTCCGATAATAGCCGTGGCTATTTGCTTTACAGGTTTTGTAACCGCTCCATGTGAAAATAAAATAATAAACGTTGCAGACAAAATGAGCATTACTGATAGTGAAATCATCAGGCGGGTTGCAACTGTGTTAGATTCATTTTGCATTTTTGAAAGATCAAACGTGATAACCGCAAGCCCGTTAACCACGCCAGCAGGAAGCGGGTTACCATCAAGCCCCAGATGACATGCGCCGCATCGCTCGTCTGTGATGAAAGGATATATTATCCTTAAGATGTTTTTGCTGTCTTGCGACTCCATTATCTCTCCGGTTTTCAGCGCTTTTTCTTCTAGGGCGTCTTTCGGAACTTCTCCTCTTTTTATTCCATGTTGCTTTACAACGTATTTTGAGCGAACCATTCGAAGATGAAAGTCGTTATAACGCATCATTTCTTCAACCACGAGGGAGATTTTGTCATGATCGCCGGAGCCTATCATCGTGTTGATAATGCCGGACTTCATGATGGCCGCCGTTTGGCGGGCAACGCGTTTTGCCTCTATCAAGTCTTTTTCTCTAAGGCTTGTGGCAAGAACATAATTGCTGGCAACAATGGCGATCCCTATGAACAGGGCAACTATAAAAAACAGCTTCCACTGAAGTTTCATTTTCAGATCTTTGCAAGAATAAAAGGAGGAGACAATTATATCCCACCATCGGTAGCTTTTTCCTCAATTATTTGTAGAATGGCTTGTTGGCGTGTTATCCTTTCTCCTTTCCGGTTCTGCGGGTTATTTTTATTTTTAGAAGTTTTGAGGTTTTTTTAGATGTCAGGTACGTCATATCCCAAAAGCAAAATATCTATTCTTTTGCTTGAAAACGTTCACCCCGTGGCCGTGGAAGCTTTTAAGGGCGAAGGTTTTAAGGTAGAGTCGCTCGCTGGAGCTTTAGATACCGCTACGCTTAAAAAGAAGATAGAAAAGGCCCATGTGGTCGGCATTCGCTCTAAAACACAGCTTACAGAGGAAGTTCTCTCTGCCGGAAAACGTCTTTTGGCCGTTGGGGCGTTCTGTATCGGTACAAACCAGATAGACTTGAAAAGTTCGGCAGAGCTTGGGGCACCGGTTTTTAATGCTCCTTTTTCGAACACAAGAAGCGTGGCGGAGCTTGTTATAAGCCACTGTATAGCCCTTTATCGTGGAATTTACGAAAAAAACGAGGCGGCGCATAAAGGAGAGTGGCTAAAAACCGCTGAAGGCTCGCACGAGGTGCGTGGAAAAACCTTGGGTATCGTAGGCTATGGGCACATCGGCTCGCAGGTTTCGGTGATAGCCGAGGCCCTTGGCATGAAAGTCGTGTTTTATGACGTTGTAGATAAACTCTCCCTGGGGAACGCCGAGCGCGTTAAAAGCCTTAATGCCTTGTTAAAAACGGCAGATATCGTCACACTGCATGTGCCGCAAACAAACGCCACAAAAGGCATGATGAGCGATGAAAAACTGGCTCTCATGAAAAAAACCGCTTACCTTATCAACTACAGCCGTGGCAATGTGGTGGATATTAAAGCTCTCGCAAAAAGATTAAAATCGGGCAAGCTTGCCGGGGCGGCAATTGACGTGTTCCCGGAGGAGCCAAAGAAAAAAGGTGATAAATTCGTATCTCCATTGCAGGGTTTAAAAAACGCCATTCTCACGCCGCACATTGGCGGTTCCACTCTGGAAGCGCAGGAAAACATTGGGCTCGAAGTCGCACAGAAGCTTATAAAGTTTATTAACAATGGTTCCACCACGTCGGCTGTTAACATGCCGGAAGTTGAGCTTCCCGTTCATGAAGGCCGGCACAGAATCCTTCATTTTCACCGGAACAAACCGGGCGTTCTTCAGAACATAAACTCTCTTTTTGCCGAGAAAAACGTTAACGTGTTAGGGCAATATCTTATGACCGATCCGCAGGTAGGATACCTCGTGATGGATGTTGCAAAGGGGCTTAATAAAGGGATGATGGAAGACCTTCGCAAGATACCGGACACTATCAGAACGCGTATTCTTTTTTAGCTTCGCCTCATCATCCGGCTTTTTATCCAAACGGACGTCCATGAGCCAAGGACGATAAAAACAGTTGTAATAAGCCCGCCCAGGCCAAGAAGTGATAACCCTGTTATCCCCTGGCCGAAGTTGCATCCTAAAGCTATAATGGCGCCAAAACCCATAAGGGAGCCGCCTATAAGGTGGCCCAAAAACGAGTTTTTATCGGGCGGCACGACCCAGTGAAAAGTTCTCGTTACTTGCGCTGTTATGAACGACCCCAGAAAAACACCTATTACGGTGGCAATTCCAAAATTAATGGTAGAGCCTGTTGCCGTTGCTATGTATGAGAAAAAATCTGCGTTTGGTTTGGCAAAGGTTAAGCTTGTCGGGCGGAATTTGTTAACCACAGAGCTATCCATCGCCAGAAATTCGTCGGCCACTATTTGAGTTTGTGCAGAGCCTGTCACATACCATCCTGCAACTACCAAGAGCCCTATCGCTATTCCTGTAACGGGCCATTTTATACCCCAAAAATCATCGTCTTTTGCAGAGCGTATGAACCACACGGCAAGAAACAGTGCAAACAGGCCTATCACTATCCACGGGTTAATTCCGATAAGCGCTGGGATTGAAGATGGCGAGTTAAAAGTGATCGGGTATTTGCGGAAAAAATATTCGTTGGTGTAGGCTAAATGCCCCGCAAGTGTGGAGCCTGCGGTTATATTAAAAGCGAAAATGCTAACAAGGGCGCCCATATGCCCTTCACCGATGCGGACGAGAATGCGTGTTGCACAACCTCCCGCCCACACCATGCCCGTTCCAAAAAGGTATCCACCAACGATAAAACCTAGTATAGGGAAATTTTGGGGAAGGTATATTGATTGCGACGGATTAAAAACAGCAAAATCGTGAAGAGCCTGCGCCCCCGCCATGGCTACCAGCAGGGCCACCATATAAGCTTTAAACTGCAAAAACGAACCGAATATTCTTATGCTGGTGAAACAGTTTGCCATGCAAAAATTGGTGCGCTGGACGATAGCTCCCAACATGGCACCCATAGTAAGGCCGGACCATAAAAGCCAGGCCTCCACCTGCGGAACGATATTTTCTTCCACCTTACACCCTTAGCCAGCCTACGGCGGCGGTTAGATAACGCTACAAAGAACCGGGTTCTCTCGTGGCTGGAGCGTTTTATACCTTGATCTGGTTATAGAAAGCTACGCCCTTTATTTTAACAGGCAGTTTTGAAAACCGTTTGCTGGCAGGTAGCGACGCGTTCACCTTCTCAAAAAGCTCAACGCCTTTTAAGTTTCCGGGCGAAATTATGTCTTCGGCCCCGGCTTCTGTGCGTATAACCCATCGTCCCTTTTCAACTTCGTCTACAGAGACGCTTGCATATTTAGAAACGGTTTCAGCGATAGCGTTCATGCCGGAGCTGTCTAAAACCCAAACGAGACCACGTTTGAATTGTTCCCGTTTCTCCTGCGGCACCGGAACGGCCTTGTATACTGCGTCGAGCCATGCGCGAAGCTGGGAGGCGTCTGGCATATCGGCATCGGCAGGTTCTTGCCCCTGGGGTGTTTGTGTGCCACCGGGGAAAGTTAAAATTTTTCCTTCCTGCTTTGTGTCGGGCAGTGGCGGCGGAGTCTCTTGCGTTACGCTTCGCAGTTTTATGTAATTCGACGCAAAAAACTGGGTGAAATTTTCAGGCAACACATGGCCTGTCTTTTCCTGCCCTCTTGTTTCGAGCTTATGGCGCCTTAAAAGTTGCTCGGTCTGCATTCCGGGATGGTTAAAAAGCGGCATCCCCTTGGGCCTTTTAGCCTGCGTTAACGCTTCATCGGCAGAACTTGTTGTGATAATGCGCCCGTCTTGATATTCCGTTATCAGGTTGACCCATGAGCGGTCGGATGGGTCGCGGTATATGATGCCGATTAAAGAATGCTCTGGATGCGTATAGGCCCGAAGATAATATCCGGGCATCTCCTGAACAAAAAAGTCACCTATCAGCTTAAGCCCTCCACGATCTATAAGGCTTGTGTGCGCTTCGTCTATTATCGGGAGTTCGGCAAAGTGGTCTTCGCCCGCAGGGACGGGAGCCAACGTAACCTGTGCGGGAGGGGCAGGGGCTCTTCGCTCCGGCATTTTAAAAATCGTAGCACCCTCAGATCCCTCGCTTGTGCCAGACTCATATTGGTTCTGGTTGTTTATAGCAAGCAGTATGCGATAAACAATAAATAAAAGAATACCAAGCAGAATCAGTGACCCTGCGATGTTTGGAGCTTCAGTTTCCGGCATCAGACCTTTTTCCTACCTTCTATCTCTTATTATGGTGATTTTTTGCTTTAACGCAAATCACCCGTTTTTTTTGGAGTTAAAATCGGCGACCGCCATTTCGTTTATTTAAATGGGCCATTCCCTAACAGTCTACCTTATTTTGCCAATCAGTTCAGCGCGGGCCTTGGGGTGCGGCCAGTATCTCCTTTTTTTACAGTCGGTTTATTGGAAACAGACCGTGCTTTTTTTCTTTTAGCAGGAGGTTTGGCAAGAGCGTGCAGTAGCACCTCGTCCATATTCTTAACAATCAGAACCTTCAGGCTTTTTAAAATATTTGCCGGCACTTCTTTTAAATCGCGTGCGTTTTCTTCAGGGATAAGAACGATTTTTATTCCGGCTCGAAGAGCGGCCAACAGCTTTTCTTTAAGCCCGCCGATAGGTAACACATCTCCACGAAGGGTAATTTCGCCCGTCATGGCAACATCGTGCCGCACCGGTATTTTAAGAAAAGCGGACGCCATCGCCACGGCAAGAGTAATACCGGCTGAAGGGCCATCTTTAGGAATGGCACCTTCAGGTATATGAATGTGTATATCCTTATTGCTGTGGAAACCTTTCGGCAAGGCAAACTCACCGGTTTTTGAACGGAGGTAAGATAATGCCGCCTGCGCCGATTCGCGCATAACCTCGCCCAGTTTTCCGGTTAATATAAATTTACCTTTTCCTGTGAACACGGAAGTTTCAATACGAAGAGTCACTCCGCCGGTTTCTGTCCATGCAAGGCCCGTCGCAATTCCGACCTCATCTTTTTTGCCTGTTTGGTCGTCTCTGAATTTTATTTCGCCTAAAAGTTCCGCCAATGTATTTTTGTCTACATGGCTCTTTTTGATTTTTACACCCTTTTTAACGCCAGATGTTTCCGCTATTTTGCGCGCCTTTTTTCTGCATAGTTTTGCAAGCTCACGTTCAAGGTTGCGAACGCCGGCTTCCCTCGTGTAGTTTCTTATGATTTTCAGCAGGGCCGAATCAGTGATTTCGATGTTCCCAGCAGGCAAACCATGCTCCTTCTCCTGCTTGGGCAAAAGGAACCTTCTCGCGATGTTTTGTTTTTCAATATCGATATAACCTGATATCTGTATAACCTCCATCCTGTCGAGCAGAGGGCGCGGGATGGTGTGAAGCAGGTTGGCTGTCGTTATAAACATAACTTCCGAGAGGTCATAGTCAACTTCGAGGTAGTGGTCGTTAAACGCAGAGTTTTGCTCAGGGTCTAACGCTTCTAAAAGAGCGGACGCCGGGTCGCCACGAAAATCGGACGATATTTTATCTATTTCGTCGAGCATGATTACCGGGTTTTTTACGCCCGTTTTTTTCATCGACTGCACAATTCTGCCGGGCAGTGAGCCTATATACGTTCTTCTGTGCCCGCGTATTTCCGCTTCATCACGAACTCCGCCCAATGAAAAGCGTGAAAACTTCCTGCCCATGGCTCGTGCGATAGATTTGCCAAGAGAAGTTTTGCCTACGCCGGGCGGGCCCACAAAACAAAGGATAGGCCCTTTCATTTTGTTCACAAGCTTGCGAACGGCAAGGTATTCAAGAATCCTCTCCTTAACCTTGTTAAGCCCGTAATGGTCCGTGTTTAATATTTTTTCCGCCGCCTTGATGTCTAGTTTGTCACGCGTTCTTTTGCTCCATGGAACGTCTGTAAGCCAGTCGATATAGTTGCGGGAGACAGTTCCCTCGGCAGACATGGGCGGCATTTGCTCCAGCCTGGCAAGTTCCTTAAGAGCTTTTTCTTCTGCCTCTTTCGACATCACGCTTGCCTTGATTTTTTCGCGTAGCTCCTCAAATTCCGTTCTGCCGCCGGTATCTTTGCCAAGCTCCTTCTGGATGGCTCTCATTTGCTCAGTCAGGTAATAGTCTTTTTGCGATTTTTCCATCTGCTTTTTAACGCGGTTTCGCACTCTACGTTCAATCTGCAAAATTTCTATCTCTTTTTGGATGAGCTTTGCCAGGCTTTCAAGCCTCTCTTCCAAGGTGACAGCTTCAAGGATTTTTTGTTTATCTTCCGAGGAAGCAATTACGCTTGCGGCTATAAGGTCCGCTAGGTCGCCAGCTTTGTCTATGCCTGTGAGCGTGTTTATCGTTTCATTCGGAATTTGAGAATTTAACTTAACGTAACGCTCGAACGATATTTTAACGGCGCGTGTTAAAGCTTTAACCTCTGCGTCTTCGGTATGGTCGGGTTCAAGCCTCTCTACCTTTGCCACAAGGTATTTGCCACTCGTATCAAGCTTTTTTATTATAGCTCTGGAACGGCCTTCCACGATGGCCTTCACCGTTCCTTCCGGCAGACGGAGAATTTGCGTTACCTCTGCCACGCACCCTACTTCATGGATTTCGTCAGGCTGAGGGTCGTTCGTTGCGGGGTCTTTCTGGGCCGACAGCATGAGAAATTTTTTGTCTTCAAAACATTTGTCGAGCGCCAGGATAGATTTTTCCCGCCCAACAAAAAGGGGAGCTATCATGCCGGGAAACAGAACGATGTCTCGCAATGGTAATAGTGGCAACGTATCGTCCCACGGTATGTCTGGTGTATTTTCTTTTTTCATAACATCAATATTCGACAACATAATTAAAAGAAAAGTCGTGCATAAAGCTGTTCAACGCAAAGTTTGCGTATCGTGGGGATACGGCTCAACTGGCTTGCTTATCCTGCTTTTCATACAGCAATAACGGTAGCTCGCGACGCATTACAACGTCTTCGTTTACTATACACTCCGTTACGTCTTCTTTGCTGGGCAGGTCGTACATCGGCTCTAGCATAATTTCTTCCATTATGGCCCTAAGCCCTCTTGCGCCGGTTTTTCGCTGTACCGCTTCCCTGGCTATCGCCTTGAGTGCGTCATCGGTAAACTTAAGTTTTACCCGTTCGATCTCCAGAAACTTCTGGAACTGTTTTAGCACGGCGTTTTTAGGCTCCGTGAGAATTTTTATCATAGCGTCTTCGTCAAGATCGTTAAGCGTGGTTACAACAGGCAAACGCCCGATAAACTCAGGGATCAAACCGAATTTCAAAAGATCTTCAGGTTGAACCTGTTCTAACACCTCGCCTATCGTCGTATCTTTTTTATCTTTTAACTTGGCACCAAACCCCATCATCTTTTTGCCGATACGTTGTTCTATGGTTTTTTCAAGCCCAACGAACGCCCCGCCGCAGATAAAGAGAATGTTGCTCGTGTCTATCTGCATGAATTCCTGATGAGGGTGCTTTCGCCCGCCTTGTGGAGGGACGGAGGCGATGGTGCCCTCAATTATCTTAAGGAGCGCCTGTTGCACACCCTCACCTGAAACGTCGCGAGTTATAGACGTGTTTTCACTCTTGCGCGATATTTTATCGATCTCGTCTACGTAAATAATTCCGCGTTCAATGCGTTCGATATCAAAATCAGCCGCCTGACATAACCTTAAAATTATGTTCTCAACGTCTTCGCCAACGTATCCGGCTTCGGTTAAAGTGGTGGCGTCCGCCATGGTGAACGGCACGTTTAAAATTTTCGCCAGCGTCTGTGCAAGTAAGGTTTTGCCGGAGCCTGACGGGCCGATAAGCAGAACGTTACTTTTCTGAAGCTCAACATCGTCTGAACTAAGGTTTGCGTCTATTCTTTTGTAATGGTTATAAACCGCCACGGCGAGAACCTTTTTGGCGTGATCCTGCCCGATTACATAACCGTCTAAATGTTTTTTAATCTCGCTCGGTTTCGGAATTTGGGTGGAGGAGGCACCTTTCTCCTGGTTCCACTCTTCCATGATAATTTCGTTGCAAAGATCGATGCACTCATCACAGATATAAACAGTAGGGCCGGCGATAAGTTTTTTAACGTCGGACTGGTTCTTGCCGCAGAAAGAGCAACAAAGGTTACCTTTCTGCTTGTTCTTAGTCATTTAAAATAAAACTCCCAACCCTTTGATATTTAACATTCCGGTTTATCCGGTTTTTGCCCAAAACTAAAAAAACGCTTTAACTTCCCTTTTTGCCCTTTTTGATGTCAGGACGGGAGGCAATTACCTCGTCTACAAGGCCATAGGTGCGAGCTTCCTCGGCGGCCATAAAATAGTCGCGGTCAGAATCTTTCTCTACCTCTTCTTTGGTTTTCCCCGTATGTTTGGCAAGGATAGCGTTTAACCTCTCCTTTATCTTCAAGGTTTCTTTCGCCTGTATTTCAATGTCAGACGCTTGGCCCTGATATCCGCCGGAAGGCTGGTGAATCATAATTCTGCTGTTTGGCAGGCTGTGGCGTTTGCCTTTTGCGCCGGCGGCAAGTAAAACAGCCCCCATAGACGCGGCTTGCCCTATGCATATCGTTTGTATATCCGGTTTCACATATTGCATGGTGTCGTAAATAGCCAGGCCAGACGTCACAACTCCGCCGGGGCTGTTTATATAAATAAAAATATCTTGCCCCGGGTCGTCAGCTTCAAGAAAAATAAGCTGGGCTATTACAAGGTTTGCCACATAGTCGTCTATAGGCGTGCCGATGAAGATGATTCTATCTTTTAAAAGGCGGCTGTATATGTCGTAAGATCGCTCGCCACGGTTCGTTTGTTCCACAACTATAGGGACAAGGGTTGAAGCGTGGATTTCGTTGTTTGAAAAGCTGTTGTTATTCATCTAGTTCCTCAGGTTCAACGGTTTTGTCTTCAATAGTTATTTTTTCAAGCATTACGCCATACGTTTTTTCGGCAAATGCTTGAGTTGCAACGCCCTCCATTCCCTTGGAGGCCGTAAGTTGTTGCCGTGTAACATCCTTTGGCTGGTTGAACATGGTCGCAAGCTTTTCTATTTCCTTGTCTATGTCTTCGTCTGTAACTTCAATCCCGTGGGTTTTGGCGAAAGCGGAAAGAATGGCCTGTTCTTTTATCATACGAACGGCGTCAACCCGGCTTTTCTCCATCATTTTTTCGTCATCAAGACCCATTTTGTCCGGGTCGATCCCCTGGCTTTTGAAGTTTTCTTTTGAACGGTTAGCAAGGGCCGTAGCCTGACGCTCCGTCATGCCGGAAGATATCTCGATAGGATGGTCTTCAATAATCTTTTTCATAAGATCGTCGCGCAGAGCGTTATTAGCGGCTTCCTTGTTCCGTTTTTCTGTCTGGGCTTTAAGGTCAGCCTTGAATAGTTCAAGAGAATCGAAATCAGACACTTCGCGGGCGAAGTCGTCGTTTACCTCTGGCAGAACCTTTTGTTTTATTTCGTTTATTTTAACTTTAAATTTTACGGTAGAGTCGGCCAGTTCAGGGTCTGGCACGTCTTTAGGGAGCTTTGCGTCGAACTCTTTTTCTTCTCCTTTGGTCATGCCGCACATGCCGTTAAAGAAATCTTCAAACATCTCGTTTTTATCTACGCTTACCTGCTTGCCCTGCCCCGAAAAATGCTCTAGCGGCGTTCCGTCTTTTTTTGTGGCGGAGTAATCTACGATCGCATGGTCACCGTCTTGTATGCCACGGTCCTCCACAGGTTCAAAACGAACTTGCCGCTCCCTGTAGTTTTCAAGGATTCTATCTACCTCGGTATCGTTTACCTTTATTGTTCTGCGGGTTAAAGATATTCCTGATATATCTTTAAGGTCAACTTCCGGGAATATTTCTACCGTAGCGGTGAAAGAGATAGGTTCAGACTCCTCCATTTTTACATCGTCAACCATAGGTTCGCCCACGGGTTGCAGGTTTTTAGCCTCGATAGCTTCACGGTAGGCAGACTGGATAAGGCGCTGAGCCGCATCGCCCATTACAGATTCTGCATACATTTTTTCCAAAACCTTGCGTGGCGCACGGCCCTTGCGGAAACCGGGCACATTGGCAGATTTTGCAAGTTTTTTATAAAGAGCTGATTTTTCTTCGTTTACCCTGTCAATAGGGATTTCGACTGATAACTTCTTCACGCAAGGTTCTACGTCTTGCATGTCAATTTTTAATGACGTCATTTCCATTCGGCAAATTCCTGTAACAGTAAATCTAAAGTCAATAATGGTGCGAAAGGGGGGACTCGAACCCCCACGGTCTCCCACTGGATCCTAAATCCAGCGCGTCTGCCAATTCCGCCACTTTCGCGTAAGTTCTTGTTAAACAGCGCACAACACCCCCACGCTTTGTGAAAAGTGTGGCGTGGCACGTATGTCAGGCAGGAAACCCAAGCCCAACGGACATTTTAATAGGAAAACACTCTATCATGCAAGCCTAGCTCGCGTAACTTTTTCATTTTCTCTGGTAAATTCGCTGGGAGACGCGTCAGGCAAGGTCGCCAGGGCCAAAAGAATGGGGCAAAAGCTCTTTTACCGTGGTGGTTTTAATGTCGCCCCTGTTGTTGGCAAGGATCACGGTAGCAGAACCTGCAAACTCGTTTAACACTTGGCGGCACGCGCCGCACGGGTAGGTGAACTCGCCCGACGACGAAACGATGGCGATTTTCTCTATTTTAGTGTGGCCCTCGGATACCGCTTTAAAAATTGCCACCCGTTCAGCGCAAATAGTTAGGCCGTATGACGCGTTTTCTACGTTCACA
>UOGC01000054.1_pt1 | contig 12706 bp, 10 predicted proteins | sample 1988541 | NCBI WGS metagenome assembly UOGC01 (sample SAMEA4712194, study PRJEB27164) | hydrothermal vent metagenome | biome: marine basaltic hydrothermal vent biome; feature: marine hydrothermal vent; material: mineral | place: Pacific Ocean | collected 2011-06-14/2011-07-23 | depth 1689 m
GACCATGAAAAAACCTTCACCGTGCAGGTATGGATATCAGACGAACCATATGGCGTGGGTGTGGGGAAAACCAAAAAGGAAGCGGAGCAATCTGCGGCGATGAAAACTTATGAGAGCATGGTGGAGAATGAAGCGGATTCTGCTTCAGAATAACTTCTCATGAGCTTTGTTGAAGTGTGGGAGATTTTTTCTTCCATACAGGGTGAATCTACCTTTGCCGGCCTGCCATGCGTTTTTGTTCGCCTTTCCGGGTGCAACCTTTCTTGCGATTATTGCGATACCCAGGACGCCGCCACCGGAACCGGTGAGCGTATGAGCGTGGACGATATCGTTAGCAAAGTTAAAAAATACAAAATTCCGCTTGTTGAGGTTACGGGTGGCGAGCCTTTGCTACAGGTTGGGGTTTTAGAACTTTTAGAAAAACTTAACGACGCCGGGCTGAAAATTTTGGTAGAAACAAACGGCTCCGTCAAGATTGAAAAGTTTGACAGACGCGCTCGCTACATAGTGGATATAAAAACCCCGGGCTCAGGCGAAGGGGGCAGTTTTGACGATAGAAATTTTGCAACCTTAAGCGCACGAGACGAAGTGAAATTCGTTATTACGTCGAAAGCCGATTTTGAGTGGGCAGTGGCCATCTGCAAAAAATATAGGTTAACGGAAAAAACGGCGGTTCTGTTTTCACCAGCTTATGGCAAGGTGGAGCTGGTTGATCTTGCCGGGTGGATAATGAGTTCAAACCTTCCGGTTAGGCTTAATCTGCAACTTCACAAATATATTTTTGGCCCGGACGCTAAAGGCGTATAAAAAGCCTGCCCGACTTTTATAAACCAGGCAGGCCACACAAGTTAACGTTAGCCGGAAACAAGCCTCATGATGTCGTTGTAAAAGGCGAACGCCATCAAGGTCATAAGAAGCGCAATACCCACCTGCTGGGCTACCTCCTGTGTTTTTAGCGGAACGGGCCTGCCAAGCAGAGCTTCTAACGTAAAGAAAACAAGATGCCCGCCATCCAACACCGGAATTGGCAGAAGGTTTAATATGCCAAGGTTTACCGAAATTATTCCGATAAACATGAGAAGGTTAACAAGCCCCGCGTCTGCCGCATGGCCCGCCATCTGCATAATGCCGACGGGGCCGGCTATCTCCTTGGCAGGTATTTCGCTTGAAACGAGTTTTTTAAGCGATAAAACCGTGAGGTAAGTTAGGTCCCATGTCCATTCAAGCCCTTTTAAAAAGGCCGTAGGAACAGAATACGACTCAACCACAGGTTCGCCGCTTACGCTTTGATGCGATACGCCAAGCCTGCCGACCGATATTTTTTTCCCGTCAGGCATTTCTCGCTCAATCGCCTCAGGGGTTATCTGTAGTGTAGCTTTTGTGCCTCCCGCACGCTCCACCACGACCTCAAGCTGTTTACCGGGAGCTTGTTTTACGATCTGCACCATATCCGCCCATGTCACGATTTTTGCGCCGTCTATGGTAATCACCTTGTCTTTAGATTGCATCCCTGCCACATCGGCAGGAGAGCCTTCCTTAACGTGGCTTATGATTGGAGGGGCGTCTGTTTGGTTTAACGTGTTCAGCGCCGCTACTATAAACACGGGCTTCTCCCCAACCGTGTCTGTTTTTAACACCGGCATGCCAACTATGGCCGCCGACATTATTATAAAAACCGTTAAAATAAGGTTAAATAACGGGCCAGCAACAACGATGGCGAGCCTTTTCCAGACGTCCTGATTTAAAAACGAGTCCTGCTCGTTTTCAACAGGTTCATCAGGATCGTCGCCATAAAATTTTACATATCCTCCAAGGGGGATAAGGCACAGCATATATTCCGTGTCGCCATATGTTCTGCCAAAAAGTTTTTTGCCAAAACCTATGGAAAATTTTTGAACCCGAACTCCCACCGCCCTGGCGGTTATAAAATGACCAAACTCATGAACAACGATAAGCACCGCAAGCACCGCCACAGCCGAACTCCCGAAAGATATCCAGCCCGGTATTTTGTCTATCGGAAGCGTATTTAACAGTGAAAAAAATGAAAATAAACTCATGACACTCCTGTTACCTTTATTTTACTTAAAGCAGATTATCTCAGCGCAGGATTCGTTCCTGAACGAACCGGCACGCCAGCCGGAGGCGTGAACCTGAAAAACTCAGGTGCGGGCCTGGCAGACCTGTCTACATCGTCAAATATTATTCTGTTTCTGTTACCAAGATAGTCCACCATTAAAAGCTCTACCATTTCCAAAGACTTGTTGTTAAGCGTGAGCAACATGGCCTTTAAGCCCGGTTGCGGTTCTTTGGGAGTAAGCTTGAGCCTTACGACCTCAAGTTTACCTTTTTTTGATGGTTTGACCAACACGATATCAAAAAGCTCCCCTAAAGTGGCTTCGCCTGCCAAAAAGAGGGCGGGTGAATTCGGGTTAAGGTAACCTTTTAAATTTTCATAGCGGGCGACGTTTTCTTTTGGGTCGTAAAACCAGAGTTTTTTGCCGTCCACCACCATAATTCGTCCTTTGGGGTTGTCGTATTCCCATTTCATCATGGCAGGTTTTAACATTGTCATCCGCCCCGTGAAAGTTTGCACGGCGTCAAAACCTTTGCTTTCTATCTTTTGGGTAAAAGACGCACTCATCGCCTTTGTGTTGATAAAAGATTTTTCAACTTTTTTTATAATATCGTTAGAGTCATCGTTGCCAGCCTGCGCCATAATGGCGGAGCAGAGAAAGACGACCGTAAAGATGCGGGATGTTTTTAAAAAAAATGACATGCTAAATCAAGATATGTTTCTAGGAGTGGCTTGCAGGCCGCACCTGTTTGCCGGAGTTTTGGGTTACTTGCCCAAGGGAGATGAGCCTTATAGCATTGGGGTAAATAATATGTTCTTTTTCAAGTATTCTGGCACTTAAAGTTTCAACCGTGTCGTGTGGCTCAACGTTTACGACAGCTTGAGAAATAATGGGGCCGGTGTCTACCCCTTCATCTACAAAGTGAACCGTTGCGCCAGATACCATAACGCCATAATCCAGCGCCTGTTTTTGAGCGTCAAGGCCGGGGAAAGACGGTAACAGCGCGGGGTGAATATTTATAACCCACCCGTCGAACCTGGATATAAAGTCGCCTGACAAAATCCGCATGAACCCTGCAAGGCAAACAAGGCGTGCGCCGGACGCTTCGACCTCATCTGCCAGGGCGGAATTAAACTCCTCCCGTGACGAGAAATGTTTGCGCTCGATAACTTTGGCAGGTATCCCGTGTTGTTCTGCTCGCCCAAGGGCGCCTGCGTTCGGTTTATCGGACAAAACAAGTTTTATTTCTGCTGAAAGGTTTCCTTTTTCTATCTCGTCTATTATGGCTTGCAGGTTAGAGCCCCTGCCGGAAGCCATAACGGCAATCGGTAAAATATTAGCTTGTGACGGCATGTTGTTTTGCCTCGTCCGATTCTGTATCTAAAATCAGTTCCATTATCTTTTTTATAAGTTCAACGTTCTGGGTATGCCCGCTTTTCTTTGCGGTAAAATGACCTCGTATCGGCCTGCCCAAAAGATACAGGTCGCCAATAAGGTCGAGCGTTTTATGTCTTGCCGGCTCGTTTGGAAAACGAAGAGGCGTGTTTAGCACTTTTTCGTCGTCTATAAGTATCACGTTAGATAACCTGCCTCCACTGGCAAGCCCAGCCTCCTCCAGCTTTTTTATATCCCGCAAAAACCCGAAAGTCCGGGCGGGTGCCACAGAGTCTTTATAATCTCCGCCGGAAGCGTGAACATATTCATATTTTTGCTTGCCGATAGGCGGAGGATAGTCTAAAGAATAACGTATGGAGAAAGTATCCGCAGGCTCTACGCAAAGATAAGGGCCGTCGTCAGGGTCGCCAACAGATATTTTTCTGTCTATGATGATTTCGTCAACCATTTCGTCTTGCTCTTCTACGCCGCTATTTTCGATAAGCTCGCAGAACTCAAGGGCGGAGCCATCCATAATTGGGGCTTCGTCACCTATTTTTATAAGCAGGTTGGAGATACCATAGCTATGCAGGGCGCTCATTATATGTTCGATAGTTTTTATGGTAATCCTGCCGTTTGATAGCGTCGTTGCATATTCTGTGCTACGGACGTTTTCCAAAAGGGCGGGTATCTGGTCGCCTGAGCTTATGTCACCAAAAACTATCCCGGAATTGGGTGGAAGAGGGGAGAGGATCATTCCCGTCTTGATTCCCGAATGAAGCCCCTGCCCGCAAAGGACAACGGAGTTTTTAAGCGTTTTTTGAGTAACGCCGCTTTTTACTTTTTTACGTTTTCTGCCAGCCTTTTTACCGGGGGTATATCCTGCAAGAGTCAGGTCGGTTTCTTCCATGCCTTTTGTGTCGCCGTTTGTATTTAGCCCGTATTGCGTATCGAGTCCGTCAAGTGGCAGATGTTCCTTTAAAAGCATTGTTCCTTCACAGGCCAGAACTGCTTTTTCCATAACTTCTTTTAGCTGACGCACGTTGCCGGGCCACGGCGCTTCCACCAATGCCTGCAGAGCCTGCTTGCCAACGGATGTTATGTCTTTGCCATATTCGTCGCAAAGCTCTTCTACAAACTGTTCTATAAGCTCCGGTATGTCGTCTTTGCGGTCACGAAGCGGAGTAAGTTTCACCGTTGTTGCGCTCAAAAACCTGGCCAGGTTTGATTGTTGCACAATGTCTTTAGCGTTCTCGCCCGCGTTCAGGATTATCGAAGCCATTATTTTTGCGTTAAAAGGAATACTTTTCTTTCCGTCGCTATCCTTTACACGTCCTGACTTGAGAATTTTTAAAAGCTTTTCCTGTAACGGTTCTGCAAGCTGTTCTATTCCGTCGAAAAAGATTACGCCACCATCAGCAAGTTCGAACTTTGAAAGTTTTCCGCCAGACGACTTGCTTGGCCCGTCAAACAGCGTGGCTTCAAAAGATTTTTCATTTGCAATAGAATCGCATGTAATGTCTATAAAAGGTTTGTCGCGCCTGCCAGACATGCTGTGTGTCATCCGGGCCACGAACCTTGCCCCAATTCCGGATTCACCGGTTATTAGCGTAGGGCCCGGCTTGCGGGAGGCTGTGCGGATCATCCTGCGGGCATCCTTCATGGCTTTGGACGACCCTATAAACTTCCGTTCCACGTTGTGGGCTGATTCTGAAAAAGTTTTTTTGCCTTTTGTTAACCTGCTACGGCGGCTTTTTAAGGCTTTAGAAACCGTGCGCAGAATTGAATCGAGAGAGAAAGGTTTTTCGATAAAATCGAAGGCTCCAATTTTGGTGGCCTTTACGGCGGTATCGATATTTCCATGTCCGCTCATCATTACGACCTCTGTGTCAGGGTCGATGTTTTTGAGCATCTTCAGGGTTTGTATTCCGTCGATTCCGGCCATCCAGACGTCGAGAAGAACGAGGTCGGGCGCTTCGGACTGGATTATCCGCAAGGCTGTTTCGCCATCTGCGGCGCAGGAAACCTGATATCCTTCGTCGGACAATATTTCCTGTAACGTTCCGCGTATATTCTCTTCGTCGTCAACTACGATAATTCTTGCTTTTTTCATTATGACGTTTCGGTGGATAAAGGGGTATTATACGGCATGTCCGCCCGGCTATCCAGAGGCCACTATACTAGATTGGCAGTTCGATTGTGAAAACCGCGCCTTGCGGAATATTTTCAGAGACCATAACGCTTCCGCCATGGTCCTCTACCACCCTGTTTATTATGGCCAATCCAAGCCCAGCACCGTTTGGCTTTGTAGAGAAATAGGGGGTAAACATGCTCTCTTTAACGGCACTTGATACGCCATGCCCCGTGTCTGCCATCTCGACTATTACTTTTCCCCGCTCAGGCACCCTTTTTGTGCGTATCGTTATGGAGCCATCACCGCTTATAGCGTCCATAGCGTTCTCTAAAAGGTTTATGAACACACGCCTTATCTGCTCTGCGTCGATGTTTACAAGCTGAACGGCAGGGTCAAGATCAGTAGTTATCGTTATGCCGGGGCTGGCATTTTTATAGAGCCTTAAAACTTCGTAAATAACATCGTGTAACATGTTCGGTTCAGGCGATAGCTCCAGAACCTTCACATTTTTAAGTTTTGTATCAGGGTAGGCTCCGTCTGCAAGCCGTGCCGCTTTTGCGAAGTTTTCAACCAACCTTTTTAGCTCGTGTACTTCCTGTATTATGGTGTTGGTGGCATCGTCAAAAACTTTTGGGAAATCTTCTGCCTTGTTTTCATATTTTCTACGCATTCTTTGTACGTTCAGTTGAATTGGGGTGAGCGGATTTTTTATTTCGTGTGCCACCACCCGTGCCATCTCGCGCCATGTTATAGCTCTTTGCGCCGCCAGAAGATCGGTTAAATCATCGAAAACAAAAACGGTTCCCATATATTGCCCGTCATGATCTTCTAACATGGAGAGGTTCATTTTTAGTGTTCTCCGTTTGCCATCCAGGCTCAAGTCTATATCCTTCTCCACAGTGCCGCTTTTAGAGTGGCTTATTTCACGCACCATGTTGCGTATCGAGGCTACAAGTGCCGTATCGAACAGTTTGCGGTAATTCTCGCCACGCGCTTTCTGGGCGTTTAGCCCGAACATCCTTGCGGCGGAGTTGTTTATTGTTGTCACCGCTCCGCTTTTATCTATGGAAATTACTCCACCTGCCACGTTATCGAGCACGGCTTCTATATATTGCCCCCAGTGATGAAGCTCAATGTTTGACTCCATAAGGTCGCGGTTAGCCAGTTCCAGTTGCTCGTTGGAGTTACGAAGGTCGGACGTCATTTTATTAAACGCGTTCACAAGCTGGCCGACCTCGTCGTTCCTCGTAGGAAGGTCTATTTTAACGCCCAAGTCGCCTTTGGAGATGGCTTCTGTCGCTTCTGAAAGGGTTTTTAGCGGAACCGTTATCCCTTTTGCCATGTAGAAGCCGATCCAGATAGCGGAAAAAACAAGCACCAGCGCCACAAGGGCCAAGGTTACCTGATAGGAAGCCTTGATAATCTCCTTGCGTAAGGTTAACTGCTTATAGTCTTCGTAAGCGGACGTTATGGCGTGAACCTTTTCAATAAGCCGTTTTGAAATCTCTTTTACAACGACCACCGAGCCTTTAACCTTGTTTTTATTTTTTCTGTCCGGTATGGGCACAAGGGACACCACGATGCTCGCTTCAGGTTGATCTTGTATATCTGTAACCGTTTCGCCTTGTGCGACTTTGGATAATATGTCTGGCTTGTCGTCAAGGCTGAAGGCAACCTCTGTTCCTTCTTTTATCGATTCTGAAGCCAGTTCGAAATCTTTGTTGTAAACCTGAATAAGGTCAACGCTATATTCTTCTGTTTTCCGGCGCAGGAGACGATCCAGATTTTCACTGGCATTTGGATTTAAAAGCCTGCGCCTTTCAATAAGTCCTGAAAGATAAACCGCGTTGGCTTTCGTTTCCGCTTCTGATTCAAGGTAGAGGCTTTCAGCCACTTGCAGGGAGTTTTTAAGGGTCGTGTCTATTCTTGCGTTGAGCCAATTATCTACCGTGTCGCTTATAAGCTCTGAGGCCACGGCGAAAAGCAGAAGGGTGGGGATGAGCGTCATGGCCAGAAAAGAGACTACGAGCTTGGTCTGGAACTTGGCACCTGCCACCTTGCCGCGCCGCTCCATGTAAAGCTTTACCAAATTGCGTACGACAAGAAGGCCTAAGGCTATAAGCAGAATTACGCCGACATTCAATACAAGGGCAACGGCCAGGTCGTCCAGTATCGGGGCTTCCACTCCGGAGCTTTGAAAAATAATGACCGTTACAGTCATTATCACGAGTAGCATCATCACCCCGATAACGATGGCGCGTGTTTTTCTTTTACGGCGAACTATAATGTCGTTCGGGTCAAGGTCGTCGTATACACCTGGAACGACGAGCCATTTGAGCAGGCTTCCGGCGCGGTGCAACTTACCTTTTAAGTTCATGGCTATTTTACCTTGCGGTGGTGTCTACCGGGCGGGCCTTCATTTGATTTTCGTCTGTCTTCGGCAGGGATACGTTGTATATCGTGAAGGGGCTAGAAGCGCTCCAGTCCGTGTCGAAATCCCACAGTGAGACGAAGAAAAGGATGTAGTTAAACGGCGGAATGAGCTTGATAGATTTCATTTCGCACTTTACCTGGAAATAGTAAGGAGTGAAGGCTTGCATCCCATCTGTCGGCCCAAGGTCGATTCCTTCTAAATACGCCATCCACTCTTTTAGCCGCTCGGTATCTTTTATGGCTTTTGGCTCTTTTGCCGGTTCTTTGTTTTTTTCGCCATTTTTGGCGTTTATGTTTTCTTTGTCTCTACCGTTCTTGTGGGAGATGTGGGCAAGTTCGGCAGAAAAATCTATATCGCTCTCATCTTCCGCCCGTTTTTCCCATGTAAGATATTCTTTGCGGAGAGTGTCGAACTTGACCATCCTTTTTATAGACAGCCTTCGTTCCGTTTCATTCCACAGCAAGGAGCGCTGGCGCTTTAGTTGCAAAAAATAGGTGAATGTTATCGGTGCGCCGCTCTGTATTGTTTCGATTATCTCAGGTGTAAAGGCACCTTTTATTTTTGCCGATACGATTACATGGTTATATGGTTTTTCACGCACCACATCTACGACAAAGGCTTCTTCTGCGATAGCAGGTGACCATGCCACGGAAGATATGGCTGTGACGATTACAAAAAGAAGCCATGCGCCTGTTCTTCTGAAAAGGCGTATGGAACCGGGCGTAGTATATAAATTATTCATGTTACAGCGCCAAACGCGCATAGTTTTTGGGGTTAGGTTACCGAAAGTTTAGCAGATTTAAAGCTTTAAACCGAAGATTATAAGGGCGTGGGGGCTTTTTCCACACGGCAGGGGAGCTAACCGTGTGGAAAAAGAGAGGGGCCTTGAGGAGCCTATGTCGTATAAATCAGAGTGCCGCCATAGCGGATACCATTACAAGAACCTTGAAAGCGACAGCAAGTATGAATGGCGATAAAACAAAAATAAGCGATACTTTGTCCGGGTCACTCTCTATCGGTTTCACTCTGGTATCCCTATTCATTTTTCTGTATCTGCCTTGGCTGTTGTTTATACAGTGAATATTTGCAAGTGTTGTGCCAGCTACGGCTGTGACTGTATTTCTATGTTTTTCCGTAAGTTATAGATTCGTCGCACAGCGATGTTTCAAGATTGTGTATGAACCGGAGCAATTGTGTATTAAAAAGTGAACAGGTTTTGGAGGCGCCTAAAACGTAATCCGGGATATTAAAATGCGCTATTCTTGCAAAAAACCGCATTATTGTAATAAAAGGTGACTTATTTTGCCGATGGCAGGAGCTTTTTTAGCTGCACGGAACAAGAAGTGTGTGAAAAAAGATAAAGGAAACGGCACACTCCCCCCCGTCCCGTTACGAACCTTAAAGGACCTGCAATGACCTGCAAATCATGCTTTTCAGGTTAGCCGAAAAAATCGGTAGGAGTTTTATTTTTGTCTCCATAACCGTAATCTCTCGGAGCTTTCCTCTCTTTTGCGGTTGCCACCTCACTTCTCCTCTCGACGCCGTTCCACAGCTCGCCGTCATCCAGGATGATCCCGGTTTTTTCCGCAACAGCCTTGATGTTTATTTTGCGCCTCTCACCAGAGGCCTTTTCCATGACGTTTAGCATAACTTCCTCCATAGCGTAGATACACCAACTCACAACTTAATATCGGCTCTCTTGTCGCTATTTGCAAGGGTTCCGGAACGAATATTTTGCCTGCGTTAAAGTTCAGTCTCTTACAGGCTTGAAAGCCATTATGGAGAGTGGCGGAAGAGTTATATTCAAGGAATAGGGTCTTTCGTGGCATGGCGAGTTTTCGGCCCACGCACCGCCCTGGTTGCCAAGGTTTGAACCGTAATACATTTCCGAATCGGAGTTTAATATCTCTTTATAAAAGCAAGCTTCCGGCGCTCCTACGCGGTAATTCCATCTTGGCGTCGGTGTGAAGTTAAAAACGAACAGCAGGTAATCTGCCGGGTCTTTTGCCTTGCGGATAAACGAGACGACAGAACGCTCCCAGTCATGAAAATCGACCCACTCAAACCCGTCGTGTGAAAAATCGACTTCCCAAAGGCTTTTTTCATTTTTGTAAACCGCCCCAAGGTCGGCCATATATTTTTGCATGCGCGCGTGGGGTGCGTATTTTAAAAGGTCCCAGTCTACCGATGCATCGTAGTTCCACTCTCTCCGTTGCCCGATGTCGCACCCCTGAAACAGAAGCTTTTTGCCAGGATGCGCGATCATATACCCTAACAGCAGGCGGAGGTTGGCGAATTTTTGCCAGTCGTCACCCGGCATTTTGTTTAAAAGCGAGCCTTTACCGTGGGTTACCTCGTCGTGGCTCAACGTTAAAATGAAATTTTCATGGAAGGCATAGAGCATGGCGAAGGTTAAGTTGTTATGATGATATTTTCTGAACATCGGGTCTTTTGTGAAATATTCGAGGATGTCGTTCATCCAGCCCATGTTCCATTTTATCGTAAACCCAAGCCCGCCTGAATATGTTGGTTTCGATACGCCGGGCCACGAGGTGCTTTCTTCTGCAAAGGTCACTGTACCGGGGAATTTTTCGTGAACGACGATATTCATTTTTTTAAGAAATTCTATCGCCTCAAGGTTTTCGTTACCGCCATGCTCATTTGGTGTCCATTCACCCGGCTCCTTGGAATAATCGAGATAAAGCATTGATGCCACGGCGTCCACGCGGATTCCGTCGAGGTGGTAATACTCGAGCCAAAACAGGACGGAGGAGATCAGGAAGTTGGCAACCTCCGGCCTTCCGAAGTTGAATATGAGCGTTCCCCAGTCTTTATGCTCTCCCTTGCGCCAGTCTTCATGTTCGTATAGCGCCGTTCCGTCAAACCTTCGCAGGCCGAAGGCGTCTTTAGGAAAATGGGCCGGCACCCAGTCTACGATTACGCTTATACCGTGGTTATGCATAAAATCGACGAAATATTTAAAATCGTCAGGGTTACCAAACCTTGATGTGGGCGAGAAATATCCGGTTACCTGATAACCCCACGACGGGTCGTACGGGAATTCCGATATCGGCATAAGTTCGATATGCGTATAGTTTTGCCTTGTGATGTATTCGGCCAGATGCGGCGCAAGCTCCCGATATGTGAGCCAGCTTGACCCGTCCGGGCTTCTGGCCCATGAGCCTAAATGTACCTCGTATATGTTGATCGGCTTCTCAAGGGGGTTACCCTGCTCACGTTTTTCTATCCACTCAGCGTCATCCCATTCGTATGCGTCTACGTCCCACACGACGCTTGCGGTTTTGGGGCGTAACTCGCTTGCGTAGCCGTATGGGTCGGCCTTGTCGAACACGTCGCCGTTTTGCGCTTTTAATTCAAATTTATAAATGGTTTCTTTTTTAACGCCCGGAATAAAAATTTCCCATACGCCGGAACTTTCCAAAGAACGCATAGGGTATCGCCTGCCGTCCCACTGGCAGAAATCGCCAACGACGGAAACGCGCCGAGCATTAGGTGCCCACACGGCAAAACGGGTTCCCGTTACGCCATCTATCTCCATTACATGAGCGCCCAGTTTTTTATGCGCTTCATAATGGTTGCCCTCGTTAAAAAGGTATAGATCCATCTCTCCTAAAAGTGGCAGAAAACTGTATGGGTCACGGTTCTGGCTATGCTCGCCCCTGTAAGAAACGGTGTAAAGGTTGTAGGCGAATATTTTTCGACGTGCAATAAAAACTTCGAAAAACCCGGCCTCGTTAACCTTTTTCATCTGGTAACGCTTTTTTGTGTCGTGTATGTCTATTACCGCTATTTCTCCGGCGTCCGGGTTAAACACCCGTATTACTACGCCGCCCTTCTGTTCGTGTATGCCGAGAACGGCATACGGGTTGTGGTGGTCGGCATGTATTATCCGGTCAATCTCATTACGGGAGGTCGTGGGGTCCATCTGGATCCTTTCATACGGCAAAAAAAACTATCTAGGGTTTAAGTCTAACTCCGCCTGAATAAAACCGCAGTAGAATTTTTAGTTTTGGATGAGAACAGTTTTTTCTGCCTGGCTCCTGTTTTGCTTCTGGTGCACTACTTTTTAAGACAATAAACAGACCATGATGTGTGCTTGCCTTATCAATTTGGTTTCTGTAACAGTAACATTTTCAGTGAGTTGGTTCTTTGCGTGATTTGTTTTAAAGCGCGGGCACCTCTTTTGCTTTTTAGGTGGCACCGATATAGGTTATGATTTCAGTCTGTTTTTTAGTAATACAAGACGATAAACATAGAGGAGCCTTTGGGTTTTTATGAAAAAGATAGAAGCGATCATAAAACCATTCAAACTGGATGACGTTAAAGACGCCTTGACGGAAGTTGGGGCCGAAGGGCTCACTGTAACGGAAGTTAAAGGGTTTGGACGCCAGAAGGGGCACACCGAGCTTTACCGTGGGGCGGAGTATGTCGTCGATTTTCTTCCGAAAATCAAAATAGATGTTGTGGTTGATGATGATAAAGTAGAAGCCGTTTTAGAAAAAATAGCAGAGGCCGCCGGAACCGGTAAAATAGGCGATGGCAAAATATTTGTAACCCCTATAGAAGAGGTTATAAGAATTCGCACGGGCGAGAGGGGTTCTGCGGCTATATAGCGTGAAGAGGTTTTCTTGCCGATAGGCTTTGTTAATATTGTTATGAGGGGGTTTT
>UOGC01000133.1_pt1 | contig 12686 bp, 10 predicted proteins | sample 1988541 | NCBI WGS metagenome assembly UOGC01 (sample SAMEA4712194, study PRJEB27164) | hydrothermal vent metagenome | biome: marine basaltic hydrothermal vent biome; feature: marine hydrothermal vent; material: mineral | place: Pacific Ocean | collected 2011-06-14/2011-07-23 | depth 1689 m
CACCGCATCCTCTCCATATTCTTGCCAAGATTCTTGGGCTGATATTTGTCACCGAGACGATAATTATGATGTTCCTATCGTCATTCACAATGCCTGGTACGCCGTTTACGTGGGTTGCGGACGCGCTCATTCTCACGGTTGCAATAACTCCGGCTATTTACTTCATGGTTATACGCCCACTTCTGCGCCACATGGAGGAGAGGGAGAGGTTAGAAGACGCGTCACGCCGTGCCCGTGAGCAGGCGGAATCAGCTTCAAAACTAAAAGACAAGTTCGTATCACTCGTTTCGCACGATTTAAGAACACCGCTGGCCTCCATCATAGGCCTGTTACGGATATTAAACGCAGATAGCGTACATCCGCTGAACGAAGACCAGAAAGCCTTGTTGGAACATGTAACCCGCGCAGGCGACGACCTTGTGAACATGATCGATAAACTACTTGATATAGGTAAACTGCAGGCAGGCATGATACAGCCCCACTTCAAGTTTACAGACGCACGCGAGCTTGCTATAAAGTGCGTGGCGCAGGTGTCGCACCTTGCCATGGCCAAAGGCGTTAATTTGCGCAACGAAGTGCCGGAAGGAATAAAAGTTTATGCAGACCCCGATCTTTTGGGTGAAGTCATGAACAACATTCTTTTAAACGCCGTCAAGTTTTCTGGCAAGGGGGATAGCGTAACGGCATATATACCAGAGGGCCGCCCCAACATCATTGCCGTGTGTGACACAGGCGTTGGTATTCCTGAGGATATAGTTCCACGTCTTTTTAAACATTACGACAAAACCAGCACGTTAGGCACCGAAGGCGAGGAAGGTTCCGGGTTGGGACTTCCTTTATGTTACGACATCATGGCGGCTCATAACGGGTCGCTTACCGTAAAATCGGAGGTTGGTAAAGGTACCGAGTTTTTTATTCGTACACCTGCCATTCGCCCTCTTATTCTGGTTGTGGAACCGGACGCCGAATCACGAATGACGTTATCGTCTCAGCTTAAGGAGTTCAACGCAGACATAATCGAGACGGAGAGTGGTGAAGAAGCGCTTGCCATCCTGGAAGAAACACGTCCACACCTTATAATCATGGACGCCAACACGAAGACACCTCGCTCCAACGAGAACCTTATACAGAAGCTCAAGAGCGCCAAGGAGACTATGGACCTGCCGATCATCGCTATTACGGCGGAGGGAGAAGAAGCGAGACACGCTGACCTTAACCTCAGCAAGGAGAGGGTAACGGAAGATATTTTAAAAGTGGCAAAACCTTTTATCTAAACCTCCTGTCCTAATCTCGCCTGCGTTGACGCATTTTTAAACCCCGTGTAAAGTGAAACCTGTATGGAAAGCCGCTAAAAATTTAATTCGCTAAACGGAGTTTCACTAATGGCAAAACCTGTTGTCCTACTCATACTCGACGGATGGGGAGTTTCCGACAAACAGGAAGGCAATGCCATATCTGCCGGTGAAACACCTGTTTTTGACCGCCTGAACAAGGCAAAACCGCCGATTAGAATAGCCGCATCGGGCGAAGAAGTTGGCCTTCCGGCCGGAATAATGGGCAACTCGGAGGTAGGGCATCTTAGCATCGGCGCAGGCAGAGTTATGTATCAAAACCTTTTGCGGATATCAAACTCCATAGCCGACGGTTCATTTTTTGAAAACAAGGCGATAACAAACGCATTCGAGAGAGCCGCCAAAAACAACTCCGCGCTACATCTTTTGGGGCTACTCTCCGATGGCGGGGTTCATAGCGATATTAAACATATCGTGGCGCTAATAGAGCTTGCCCAGCAAAAAGGGTTAACAAAAGTTTTCATTCACCCCTTTATGGATGGCAGGGATACGCCGCCAGATTCCGGCCTAGGATATATACGACAACTCGAAGCCGAGATAAAACGGATAGGCGTTGGAGCTATCGCAACCGTTGCAGGGCGTTTTTATGCGATGGATCGCGACAAAAGATGGGAGAGGGTCGAGAGAGCCTATAATCTTTTAACATCTGGCGAAGGAAGCACCTGCGGCTCTGCGGAGGAAGCTATAAAGGCAAACTACGAAAATAAGGTGACGGATGAATTTGTGGAGCCATCCGTTATAACAAACGGGGAAGGAAAACCTTTAGGGCTCATAGCGGATGGAGACGAAGTTTTAACGTTTAACTTTCGGGCAGACAGGATGCGCGAAATCGTTCGTGCGCTTTACGACCCGTCGTTTACTGCGTTTGCCCGCAAAACAGCGCCTCGCGTTAACGTTACATGCATGGCGGAGTATGACGAGAGCTACGGTTTGCCGTTGGCGTTCGCCCCGCAGGTTCCTGATAAAGGATTGGGCGAAACACTTTCAGCGCACGGGCTAACCCAATTAAGAACCGCCGAGACAGAAAAATATGCCCATGTAACTTTTTTCTTTAACGGAGGTGTGGAACTGCCGTTTAAAAATGAAGAACGCAAACTTGTTTCGTCACCAAGAGTTAGAACGTACGACTTGAAACCTGAAATGAGTTGTGCCGAGGTAACAGATATCGTCGTCTCCGCTATAAAAAACAGATCGTATGACGTAATAATCGCAAATCTTGCAAATGGCGACATGGTTGGGCATACGGGCATATGGGAGGCGGCGATAAAAGCTGTGGGTGTTATAGACACGGCTGTTGGCAGAATAATAGAAGCGGCGCAAGAAGCCGAAGCACAGCTTTTAATCACCGCAGACCATGGCAACATCGAAACCATGTTTGATGAAACGGGTAAGCCTATGACGGCCCACACCACAAACCTTGTGCCGTTTTACTATTTGGGTAACGATAGCTTTAAACTCACAGGCAATGGCGGATGCTTAGCCGACATAGCCCCCACAATGCTCCATCTGCTTGGGCTAGAACAGCCAGAGGAGATGACCGGAAAGTCGCTATTAACTCGCAATCGCGTTTTTGGCTAAAATAAAACCTTCCCGATGACGCGCCACGCCATGTTGTGGTATTTTCTACTTCTGTTTAAATCTTTATTCTGGAGCAGTCTAAAATGCCGGGCAGGTTTTGTTACGAATCATTGGGCGATTTCATTTCTCATCTGGAAACAACAGGAGAGTTGGTTCGCATAACTGAAAAAGTCTCCCCTATCCTTGAGATAACGGAGATCACAGACAGGGTGAGCAAGTCTGCAGGAGGCGGGAAAGCCCTCCTGTTTGAGAACGTGGAAGGCTCCTCCATGCCGGTTTTAATAAACGCGTTCGGAAGCCTCAAACGGATGAGCATGGCCCTTGGAACAGACAACCTTGAAACCATCGCGCAAGAGATAGAATCGCTCATTCATATGAAAGCGCCAGAGAGCTGGGCCGAGAAGATAGCATTGCTACCCCGGCTTTTTAAAATGACGAAATATCCGCCAAAGATAGTTAACGACTCATCCCCGCCATGCCAGGAGATTGTGCATACGGGAAGTGATATAGACCTCTCACAACTGCCGGTTTTAAAATGTTGGCCAGACGACGGGGGCAGGTTCATCACACTACCTTGCGTGATAACCAAATCTCCCGATGGCAAACGGAACGTGGGCGTTTATCGCATGCAGATATTCAATAACCGTTCAACCGGTATGCACTGGCACATACACAAAGACGGCGCAACCTTTTTTGACGAATATAAAAAACAGGGGAGGCGTATGGAAGTCGCCGTGGCAATAGGGTGCGAGCCTGCCACCGTTTTTGCCGCCACCGCCCCCATGCCACCCGGAGTAGACGAACTTTTGCTTGCCGGATTCATACGCGAGCGCAACGTTGAACTGGTAAAATGCAGAACGGTTGATCTTGAAGTTCCACGAACGGCAGAAATTGTAATTGAAGGATATGTGGAACCTGGCGACACCCGCATTGAAGGGCCGTTCGGCGACCATACGGGTTATTATTCTCTCGCCGGAAAATATCCGGTGTTTCACGTTACCGCCGTCACAAGCCGTAAAAACCCTGTGTATCTAACCACCATCGTTGGCAAACCCCCGATGGAAGACTGTTACATGGGAAAAGCAACGGAAAGAATTTTTCTGCCGCTACTCAAAACCGTGGCCCCGGAGATAGAAGATTACGACCTGCCATGGGAAGGAGTGTTTCATAACTGCGTGATAATATCTGTTAAAAAACGTTTCCCGGCACAGGCGAACAAGCTTATGAGTGCGTTGTGGGGAACCGGGCAGATGAGCTTTGCTAAAATGATTTTGGCGGTAGACGCCGGAATTAACGTTCACGATTATAAAGAAGTTGCCAAAACATTACTTAACAACATAGATATCAAAAACGGGCTCATCATCACCGAAGGGTTATTAGACGCGCTGGATCACTCGGCACCAAAACCCCTCCACGGCGCAAAGCTTGGAATCGACGCCACAACGCCTGTTGAAGGGGAGGATCAGCCGGAGATAGAATCGTGGGCGGGGCGTGATGCAGAGCCTTTCACATCACACGTTAATAACGTGCAAGATATAAAAGCGTATGCCATTCCGTTTACTAACGTAAAAAACCCGCTTGCCATAATCGCCGTTGATAAAAAGAAACCGTGGGACGGCCACAACATAGCTCGCAAGGCTATAGAAGGTGACGTAAAACAAGCGATAAAAATAATAATGGCCGTAGATAAAGACGTAGACCCGGCAGACTATTCTGTGGCGTTATGGAAGTTTTTTAACAACGTAGACCCCAAGCGTGACATCTTTTTTGAAAACGACAGGCTGTTCATAGACGCCACAAAAAAGATGGAGGACGAATGGCATCCGCGAGAGTGGCCAGACGAGCTTGCCATGAGCGAGGACGTTAAAGCTAAAGTCGATGAAATGTGGCCCCGGCTCGGCCTTTAATCGCTTACGGTTTTAGTCTGCGCCACCGGTCTGATATCATATCTTTGACTACACAAAATTTTAGCATTGATTTGCAGACTACTTGCATTTGGCATAGCTAACATATTACTAGAAGAACTTATTTTTGGCGTAGCACAAGCTACCCCCTATAAAAATGTACGCATATATTATCCGCAGGCTTCTTTTGATAATACCGATGATGATCGGCATCACGCTAATCTCGTTTTTTATCATCCACCTGGCACCGGGCGACCCTACCGGCATGATGACCGATTTAAACCCTAACGTATCGCCTGAAGCTATCAAAAAAATGCGGGCGATGTATAACCTTGACGAGCCACTGCACACACAATATTTCCTGTGGTTAAAAAAGGTGGCGGTTTTAGACTTGGGTGACTCACTCTCGATGGACGCCCGGCCCGTGCTGGATAAAATAATGGAGCGGATACCTGTCACCCTGCTTATTAACGTATTATCCATGGTGATAATTCTTATTCTTTCAATACCGATAGGCATACTCTCGGCCACAAAACAATATTCCTTTTTCGACAGGGCCACTACGATATTCGTTTTTATAGGATTTGCAATGCCAACTTTCTGGTTGGCCCTGCTTTTAATGATAGTAACCGGAGTGTGGAACGACTGGTTCCCGATATCGGGACTCGTTTCCTTTAACCACGACCAGCTATCGCCGTGGGGCAAGTTTTTAGATTACGCCCACCACCTCACGATGCCAGTCCTTATGTCTGGCTTAACCGGGCTTGCCGGGTTATCACGCTTTACAAGGCAGAGTATGCTTGAAGTTACGCGGCAAGATTATGTAACAACCGCACGTTCCAAAGGTTTGCCGGAGAGAACGGTAATATATAAACACAGCTTGAAAAACGCTCTGTTACCGATAGTAACCATACTCGGTTTATCTATCCCGAGTTTAATAGGCGGCTCCGTTATTTTTGAGAGCATTTATTCCATACCCGGCATGGGCCAGCTTTTTTTCCAAAGCGTTATGGCGCGAGACTATACCCTTGTTATGGGAGTGCTTGTAATAGGCTCGTTCCTCACGCTTATCGCCATTCTGATATCCGATATCGCATATGCGATGGTGGACCCAAGGATAAGTTATGAGTAACGAAAAAGAACCACGCACGTTTTTTAAAATGGTAACGAGAAAACTGTTTAGCGATTACCTCGCGGTAAGCGGCGGAATTATCGTTCTGATACTTTTTTTCGTCGCCATATTCGCGCCACTCATCGCACCATACGATCCGTCTGCGATCGACACCAAAAACCTGTTGGCGGCACCAAGTTTGAGCCACCTTTGCGGAACCGACGATTTGGGGCGCGACGTATTCTCGCGCATGGTGTATGGCTCCCGGATATCACTCACGGTAGGCTTTGTGGCAGTCGGCATAGCAACGCTCATAGGGCTTGTAATAGGCGCGGTTTCAGGCTATTTCGGCGGATGGACAGACACGATTTTCCAAAGATTCATTGAACTTATGATGACCATCCCTACGTTTTTCCTTATTCTTGCCGTCATAGCGTTCCTTGAACCGAGCATATATAACATCATGATCGTAATAGGCATAACTAGCTGGACGGGTGTAGCGCGGCTCGTGCGTGCAGAATTTCTAACCCTGAGGGAGCGTGAATTCGTTACGGCGGCTAAAGCCATGGGCGCGTCCGACATGGTTGTTATTTTTCGCCATATACTACCGAACGCCATGTCGCCAGTTCTGGTTTCCGCAACGCTTGGCGTGGCAGGAGCTATTTTAACTGAATCGGCACTCTCATTTCTTGGCATAGGTGTTCAGCCTCCAACTCCTAGCTGGGGCAACATGCTTACCGTCGGTAAAAACTATATGGAATATGCATGGTGGCTCTCGCTCTTCCCCGGCCTCGCTATTTTTATCACCGTGATGGGCTATAATCTGCTGGGTGAAGGGGCGCGTGACGCACTCGACCCAAGGCTTTAGTTTGCAAAGCCAATTGCGTTGACTTGCTATGAGCCGTAACATTACTATTATCAAATTTTAAATCAACGTCTATTTGACAAGAATAAACTTACGCCATGAAACTTTCCAGATATCACTTGCCAACGTTAAAAGAAGCCCCGGCGGAAGCCGAAGTAATAAGCCACAAACTCATGATCCGCGCGGGGATGATTCGCAAACTGGCGTCGGGCATTTATTCACTTCTGCCATTGGGTGTAAGGGTTATCCGCAAAGTAGAAAACATCATCCGCGAAGAGATGAACAGAGCCCATGCCATGGAGGTTTTTCTGCCCAGCATACAGCCAGCCGAGTTATGGAAAGAATCTGGCAGGTGGGATTTTTACGGCAAGGAGCTTTTGAGAATAACAGACAGGCACGGCAGGGAATTTTGCTACGGCCCGACTCACGAAGAAGTGATAACCGACCTAATAAGGCGCGACGTTCGCTCATATCGTGACCTGCCGCTAAACCTTTACCAGATACAAACCAAGTTCCGCGACGAAATACGCCCACGTTTTGGCGTCATGCGCGGGCGCGAGTTTTCTATGAAAGACGCATACAGCTTCGACGCAGACGATGAGAGCGCCAACATAAGTTATGCCGACATGAAAAAAGCGTATAACGCCATTTTCACCAGGATGGGGCTTAATTTTAGAGCTGTTGAGGCTGACACGGGGCAGATAGGCGGCTCCTTTTCGCACGAGTTCATGGTGCTTGCAAACTCAGGTGAAGACACCATCGCCCATTGCGACAAGTGCGACTATGCCGCCAATGTAGAACGGGTTGAACTTTTGCCGCCGAAAGAAACATCAACTGGCGCACCTTTACCTGTCGAAGAAGTTGAAACACCAGGCAAAAAAGCGGTTGAAGGCGTTGCGGAATTTTTAAAGTTACCGGCAAGCCAGTTTATAAAAACGCTTATTTTTAAAACGGACACCGAACAAAAATTTGTAGCCGTGTTAACCCGTGGCGACCATGAAGTAAACGAAATAAAATTAAGCAGAACCATTGGCGCAAACGAAATTGAGTTAGCCTCCGATGAAGACGTTGAAAAAATCACAAACGCACCCACAGGTTTTGCAGGGCCGATCGGTTTATCTATCCCGATAGTGGCAGACAATGCCGTGGCCGGTATCAAAAACGGAATCACCGGCGCGAACAAAAAAGACGCTCACATAAAAAACGTGAATATGGCGCGTGATTTTAAAGACGCAAAGTTAGCCGATATCCGCAACGCCATAGAAGGTGACGCCTGCCCCCGTTGCGATGGCGGGAAACTTACCATGCGTAAAGGAATAGAGGTCGGCCATATTTTTAAATTGGGAACCAAATATTCAGAATCTATGAATGCCACCTTCCTTAACAAGGAAGGAAAAAGCAGGCCGATGATAATGGGTTGCTACGGCATAGGCGTGGGGCGAAGCGCCACGGCGGCAATTGAGCAGAATAACGATGAAAACGGAATAGTGTGGCCACCTGCGATTGCGCCATTTGAAGTTATTGTCATATCGCTTGGCAAAGCCGGCGACGAGGTTGAGAAGGCGGCTGACGGCGTATACCGGGCCTTGCAAGGGTCCGGCCTCGACACAGCGTTTGACGACAGGAACGAGCGGCCCGGCATGAAGTTTAACGATGCCGACCTTATAGGTTATCCGGTTCAGGTAATTATTGGCAAAAGAGGGTTAGCCGAAGGGGCTGTTGAAATAAAAACCCGTAAAACAGGCGAGAAAAAGAACGTGCCAATAGAAGACGCCACAGGGGCCGTAACGGAAATTTTAAAAGAGCTTGCCAAGGCAGGAAAACTTTAAGCTTTTAGTTGCCATCGCCATTTGCTCGCATAAACCTCAGTACGCACGACTCCCACTATGTCATAAGACTATAGACGAATCACACCCATGGCCCTAGATTATACTTGGGTGAGAAATTTAAAAGCCCACGGTTTTTTGTTTGCAGTACACACTCTGTTTCAAGGAGGGGCAAAATGACAATAGAAACCATTGAAGCGGGCGAGTGGATCGTGACTGAAGGGGAAATTCCAGCGTACTTCATCTACAAGCTTTGCAAAGGGGAAGTTTCCGTTTACAAAAATGCCGAGAGAATTCGTGAGATCAAAATAAAGGATGGGGAGAAGCCGATAATGATCGGCCTTACTGCGCTTTTAAGAGATGACCGTATGCACATGGCTTCCGTGAAAGCAGAAACCGACGTGGTGGTAGACAAACACTACATTGACCAGATCAGGGGCATCCTTAAAAACGAGGTACCAGAAGAGATCAAAAAAGATATCGCCACAATGACAGGCTCGATAGTTGCCGCCAACGAAATAGTCCGCCTCAAAAACAAGCTCAAAGATTTGGGGCATGTAGCTCTTGATATCCCGGATAGCGTAAGTGCCGGCACCAACGAGGTACTATCCGAACTAAAAAGGCTCTATGAACTCACCATGGGTGATATGAAAAAAATCATGAATTAGCATTTTGTACGTTGCCTGTTAAACGCAGGTGACGGCCAAAACGCGTATAAGGCAACGGGGGGTCAGGAAGTTTCGTCTTTCTCCTCGTGGGTCTTGCCTTTTTTTTCCTTGTCAGCTTTTATGCTGGCCTTTACCGCCTCAAGCCAGATGGCCCCGTTTTCGCTAACAAAACCTCTCGCCTTAAGATAAGTTCCTATATATCCAAAGAAAGCGCCCCACACAAGCACCTGGTGATAGATCAGCGGAATTTTGCCAACTTCATATGCCGCACCGAGAGCCGGTATCGCAGAGAAAATAAGGATAAGCGCAAAGGTGGGGGGGAACACGATCATTTTAAACCTTCGCGTTTTGTCATACAGTTTTATATCGACAAGACCGGCCTGAACCACTTTTTTGATAACAGAACCTGTGGCGATGAAGTAGAACATCAAAATTGTAAGCCCCAGAACAGAGGCAATGGCCGCAACTATCCCCGATATCGCATGACGGCCCAACTCCCCGGTGGCTCCGGCACCATAGCCGAGCCAGATCGTATAAGCTATTCCGGCAACGCACACAAGATTGTAGAAATCCAGAAATTTACGCATATCGCGTAGATTATACCCTCTAAACGGCCTTTGTGGGCGTGAGAATGTTGGTTTTAAAACTTTGCAAGTTGAACCTTGCCGCCGATTGGTTTACGATGCCCTTGGTTTAACCTAAGTTAAGGGTGGTTATGAACGAGTGGGAAAAAATTCGATCCGAAATCGATAAAATCGACGAAAGTCTGGTGAGGCTATTAAACAAGAGAGCCAAAAACGGACAAAAAATTGCCGAACTAAAAAGCAAGATAGGCTCACCTGTCTTCCTGCCGGCCCGTGAAAACGAAATTTTGAAAAAAGTTTCCGGACTAAACAGGGGGCCGCTCTCTGGTAAAGCACTCCAAAACGTGTTCCGTGAGATATTTTCCGCCACCCGCTCCGTTGAGCAGGCCATACGCGTTTCATGCCTTGGCCCGGAGGGAACGTTTTCTCATCTTGCATCCAGGCGCATTTTTGGCGAGAGCTGTGAATATTTGCTGGAACCCGGCATAGACACCGTTTTTCACTCGGTCGAAAAAGGCTCGGCACATTTTGGCGTCGTACCTTTAGAAAACACGATAGAAGGAACCGTAGGCATTACGCACGACATGCTTATGGAGAGCGATGTGCGGATTTATGGAGAACTTTACTTCGACATACATCAAAACCTCCTCTCTAAAGCAAAAGACCTTACCAAAATAACAACGCTTTACACCCACCCGATGCCACTTGCACAAAGCAGATCGTGGGTTGCCCGCAACCTGCCAGGGGTAAAGATTATAGACACGTCATCTACGTCGGAAGCAGCACGGCTGGCGGCAGGCTCCAAAGATTCTGCCGCAATAGGAGCGGCGGAAGCGGCAAAAATATATGGCCTAAACGTGCTTGGAAAGAAAATAGAGGATACAAAAGGTAACCAGACACGATTTTTTGTTATCTCACTCGATAAATCACCCAGAAGCGGTAACGACAAAACATCCGTTATATGCGCTATAAGCGATGCTGTTGGAGCGTTAAACAACATACTGCGGCCTTTCTCGACCAAGGGGCTTAATCTTTCAAAAATACAGTCCCGCCCTAAAAGAAATGCCGAGTGGGAATATGTATTCTATATCGATTTTGACGGGCACGAGGACGACCCGGACGTAAAATCAGTGCTTAAAAAGATAGAAAAGCAGGCCGTATTTTTAAAAACACTTGGTTCCTACCCAAATGCTAGAGTTTAAGGCGAGGTTTTTAAATTGAAACCTATCTTTGAACGCGCGGTTATAGCGGGTGTAGGGCTTATAGGCGGCTCGCTTGCCATTGCCGGTAAAAAAGCCGGCGTTTTCGGAACGGTGGTTGGCCTTGGCAGAACGGAGGCCACCCTGAACCGCGCACTGGCACTTGGCATAGCAGACGAAATTTCATCCGATATAGCGCAAGCCTTGAAAGGCGCAGATTTTTTCTTTATCTCAACTCCGGTGGAATCGATAATCCCGCTTTGCATCAAGGCGGTGCCATTTATGAAAGACGGGTGCGTTGTTACAGACGGCGGCTCCGTTAAAGGCAAAATAGTGCGGGAACTCACGAAAGCCCTGCCATCGTCTGTAAAGTTTATAGGCGGGCACCCTGTGGCAGGAACTGAAAAATCTGGGCCCGATTCCGCCTTCGCAACGTTATATGAGAACAGATATACGATACTTACCCCAACCGCAACAACAGACCCCACGGCACTTAACCGCGTAACAAAAATGTGGGAGGCTGTCGGCTCAAAAGTAATAACCATGAGCCCGGACGAGCATGACGAGGCGTTAGCCGTGATAAGTCATCTGCCTCATCTTGCGGCATACGCCCTTGTAGAAACTCTGGACAAAACAGATAAAAGCGGAGAAATAAAAAAATTCGTGGCGGGTGGTTTTAAGGATATAACCAGAATTGCCGCAAGCCATCCTGAGATGTGGCGAGATATCTTCGAGATGAATAAGGCCGAGGTTTTGCGATCTGTCACTAATTTTGAGGCAAGCATGGCCGGATTTAAAAAAGATATAGAAAACGGAGATTTTGATTCTCTGCTAAAAAAACTTGAAAATGCCAAAAACCTTCGCCTCGCTATAGAAAACCAATAAACAGGGGCAAGCGTCATGACCCATCCTTACAATTGCCATGATAACTTCGTGGTTGCCATAGATGGCCCCGCAGGCTCCGGCAAATCTACCATGGCAAAACTTCTGGCTAAAGAAATTGACGGCGTGTATGTCGACACGGGCGCAATGTACCGTGCCGTCACGGCATATGCGTTGAATAGTTCGATAGACACGTCAGACGAAGAAGCGGTGTCGCAGATGGCAAAAAATATCCGCATCGAGTTTGAAAGGGATGGGAACACACAACAAAAGGTTTTCGTCAATGGCGTAGATTTTACCGCAAGGATAAGGGAACCAGACGTAAACGACCATGTTTCCACCGTGGCGGCCTACCCTGCCGTGCGACGCCTTATGGTCACAAAACAACGAGCGATGGGCCGGCATGGCAGAATTGTTATGGAGGGGCGGGATATCGGTACGAACGTATTCCCTAGTGCCAGGTTCAAGTTTTTCCTCACGGCAGACGACGATATCCGGGCTGATAGAAGGCTTAAGGAGCTAGGCAACGCGGGCCATACGGTGTCTAAAGATGGTGTATTAAAAAACATACAGGCGAGAGACAAAAAAGATAGCGAGAGAGAAGAATCTCCATTATTGAAGGCCGAAGGGGCCCTGGAAATAAGCACAACAGATTTAACTATTGACGAAGTGTTGCAAAAAATGCTAAAAAGCTTGGTTTCCGGGTCGTAAGAGCGG
>UOGC01000005.1_pt1 | contig 12079 bp, 8 predicted proteins | sample 1988541 | NCBI WGS metagenome assembly UOGC01 (sample SAMEA4712194, study PRJEB27164) | hydrothermal vent metagenome | biome: marine basaltic hydrothermal vent biome; feature: marine hydrothermal vent; material: mineral | place: Pacific Ocean | collected 2011-06-14/2011-07-23 | depth 1689 m
ACGCCGCGCGTATAAACGACGTACGCAACACAAAGCACAATCTTTCAGTTAGCGGCCCCGGCACGGTTAAGGCAAGCACCGAAACACGCGTATGCGTTTTCTGCCACACTCCGCATCAGGCCAACATCGATATCCCTGCGCCCTTGTGGAACCGTGATTTATCCGGCGCTACATACACGCTTTATACATCTGCGTCTCTTGATAACACAGGTTTAACCGACCCGGACGGAAGCTCAAAACTTTGCCTCTCGTGTCATGATGGAACAATAGCCATAGGCGCAGTCAACGTGTTAAACGGCTCTTTTACCGATCTTGACCCGTTAACGGAAGACATCACAATGGCAGGCGTGGGAGCTACAGACAAAACCATGACGTCAGTGCCAGGCTCCGGCGCTACTACGGGTTACACGCGCCTCCTTGGCACAGACCTGACTAACGACCATCCGATATCCTTCACATACGACACGGCGTTAGCCAACGCAGACGGTGAACTAAGGGACCCAAATAACGTCGCCGAAGTTTTTATAGGCAACCGTCAGGCCGGTGTTCAGCCAAAACCTAAAGTCCCGCTTGAGAACAACAAGATGCAATGTTCGGCCTGTCACGACCCGCACATTCGTGACGATACGCTAACTTACGCCACAAAGTTTTTGCGGTTGAACAGGTTCCAGAAGGTAACGCCTGCCGGTGCCGATTTTGTTGAAGCAGACGACATCATGTGCCTTGCCTGTCACGATAAGTTAGGCACGGCATGGTCGTTGTCTGCCCATGCGAACTCCGCCGTTGCCGATGAAGCTTATAAACTTGCAGATTCCGCCCAGCGCGAGTTTCCTGATAACATCCAGGTTTGGGAGGCGGCTTGTTTAAATTGTCACGACAGTCACACGGTTCAGGGTGCGAGGCGTTTGTTACGCGAGGGAACGGACAGCACCGCAAAACCGAAAGCCGGAGGTAACTCTGCGATAGAAGAAACCTGTTACCAGTGCCATGCGTCGTCGGTTGATTCTATCCTGACCAGCGTAACCAACGTGCCGAACATAAAAGATGATTTTTTACTTACCTACAGGATGCCTATAACCGGAACGGAAGTTCACGACATAACCAACGCCGATCTTGAAGAGAGCAGAACACTTCTTGGGTTGACTCCGTCGAATCGCCACGCGGAATGTACGGATTGCCATAATCCACACAGGGTGATTAAAAACCGTCTGTTTAACGCTAATCCCGTTACGGCGGATCTGGCTGGAACCCATAGCCATGGAACGGGCCACACGAACATAGCCTCCGGTGTGTTAAAAGGCGCTTACGGCGTAGACCCCAACTCCCCTATAAACTATTACACCGATAATTCTTTTCACACAACACCGGCAGACTTTAATATCAAAAAGGGTAACGGTGGCATCGGGGCAAGTGATCTGGCAAGCAACACATATGTAACGCGTGAATATCAGATATGTTTAAAGTGCCATTCAACCTATGGGTATGTTACGCCGCCTACCTTGGGTTATTCGGGTGGCACACCCTACGCCACTAACGGGATGCTGACATATACCGATCAGGCAAAAGAGTTCCATTCGCCCTCCAGCCACAAAGCAGAGGTGAGCATGGGTGCAGATGGAGGTGCTTCCTCTGCATATTCTACCAACAACCATCGCTCATGGCATCCGGTTGTAGACAACACCGGGCGTTCGGTCACCGTGCGTGACGCAAGCACCGGAGTTTTTCTCGCGCCGTGGAACGGCTCCGGAGATATAGGAAACCAAACGATGTATTGTTCCGATTGTCATGGTTCCAACACCGCGAGCGGCACGTCTACGCCGACAGGTGGAGAGGATGGCAACCCTTGGGGGCCGCACGGTTCCAGCAATACGTTTCTTTTAAAAGGTGCATGGGTTGCTACCGGTTTGAGTACCGGCTCCGGCACGCCGGATCATCTCTGCTTTAAGTGCCATAACTATAACGATTATGCCAACCAAACCGGTTCCACCCCGAACAAAAGCGGGTTTAACGGCACAGCCAGTATGATGTGCGGCATATCTTACGCTGGCACTAATCTGCATGTGGGGCATCTGGGCGCGGTAGGCAACATGAGATGCAAATGGTGCCATGTGCTGGTTCCGCATGGCTGGAAAAATAAAGCGCTTCTTGTTAACAGAAACGATATCGGCCCTGAGGCTGGCCTAGCCATTGGCACATATAAACCATCCCCGTATACCAAGGAGCCTTACTACAAAGACGCTATGTTACAGGTAGATACCTTTGCTTCCAGCGGGAACTGGTCTTCTGACAGTTGCGGCGGGCGCATGTGGATGACAATGAATTGTAACGGTGGTGCCGCCCCCAATTAGCATTGCGTTTTCGGGCGGCGGCATGGATGGTTAGATGTATGGCAACTGTGCAAGTCTACTTTTTATAGTGTCCGCATGGCTTTATATCCTTTTCCTTTCAGCTTTTTCCTATAGCTCCTATAATCAAGGCGCGTCTTTTAAGCGGCGGTTTTTCGCCATTTTTGTTGTAACTCCCTTCTCGTGCAAGGTCGGGTTTCTTTATGCGGCTTTTGATTGAGCGTCTTGCTTCTTTACAATTTACGCTTGTTGCGATACTGCTTTTAGGCGCTGGCGCGTTGTGGACGGCATACGATGTTATTCCATCTGTGTGGATAGTTTCGGTTCCGTTGTTTTTGTTAACGGTCAACCTTGTTTGCGCTTCAATCGTTAACCCTGCGTTCCGTGCAAGCGCTCCGCTTTTTGTGTTTCATTTAGGGCTTGTGGCCATTGTGATTCTGGCGGCTTTAAGCCGGCTTACATATTTAAAAGGGCAGGTGGAGGTTACGGAAGGGGTTCCGTTTAATTATAAAAATGTGGGTATAGAGAGCGGGCCCTGGCACAACAACCGGTTGGATAAGGTACATTTTACCAACGATGGTTTTACAACCGAATATTTCTCTGACATGACTGTGGGGAAAACAAGGAACAGGGTAAGCTATCCTGGCGTAGATGGCATGCGCAAAAGCCTTGTTATAGGCAATCAAAACCCTCTTGTGATAGAAGGATATCGTTTTTATACTACGAATAACAGGGGGTTTGCGCCCCTGTTTACATGGATACCGGCAGATGGGAGGGAGCCGCTTACCGGGGCCAAACATTTGCCTCGTTATCCGGGAATGAAAGATAAACAGGCGACCAGTTGGAAAGTTCCTGAGTTGGGGCTTGATGCGTTTTTGATGCTGGTTATTGAAAAGGAGTTTTTGGTAGAGGGAAAAGATTCCTATTTCAAAAAACCTGAAAAATATCATCTGCTGGTGAAAATAGGCGATGATACGATGCAGATGCGGCCCGGCGACCGGTTTAAAACTGAAAAAGGAGAGCTTGTTTATCGCGAACTGCGAACGTGGATGGGATATTCCATAACGGGCGACTGGACGATGCCGTGGCTTGTGGCGGCAAGCGTTATTATTACCGTTGGGGCCACATGGTATTTTGTAGATAAATTTAATGCTTCACCATGGATGAAGAATTCTGGTTGATAGTTTGATTTGGCGGGCTGTGTAAGGTGAAGTGCTAAACGAGATGGAACTCGAACCGTTAAAACTTGCGGTGCTGTGTAAGGTGAAGTGTTAAACGGGATGGAACTCGAACCGTTAAAGTTTGCGGGCGGGCTATGTAAGGTGGAGCGTTAGGCGAGATGGAACTCGAACTAAAAATGTTGTGGGCGGCGTTGGTAGCGTATGTTGTTTCTGGTTGCGTTGCCGTTATCGGTGTTGTTTTAAAGAAAAATAAATATGAAACGCCGTTTCAGCTTTTTCTTTGGCTGGCGCTTATTCTTCATACTGTGGCGATAGGTTTAAGGTGGACCCGTTTGGGTTATGGCCCTTTTATAAGCATGTTCGATATTTTATCCAGCAACGTGCTGAGCCTTCTTTTCTTTTATGCTTTGGCATATTGGCGTTTTAGACCTATAAGACCTACGTCGGCTTTTGTTTTGCCCGTCATGTTCATAATGATGGCGTGGCTTGTTGTTATCGGCCCAATGGACGGGCGCCTGCCGCCTACCTACGACACCATTTGGCTTTATATACATATAGGTTTTGGCAAAATTTTTATGGGTGCGGCACTTGTGGCGCTTGGTATGGCGCTTGTTATACTTTCGCGCAGGTTTAACGTGGGGTCGTCATATTTCAAGTCTCTGCCGGATGATAAAAGTCTGGATGAACTTTCATACAGGTTTATGGCGTTAGGGTTTATTTTTGACGCGTTGATGCTCGTTGCGGGTGGTATCTGGGCGCAGGACGCATGGGGACGCTATTGGGCGTGGGATCCGCTGGAAACGTGGTCCTTTATAACGTGGTTAACGTTAGCCTTCGCCTTGCACACGCGGATAACGCTCAAACCGTCGCCACCTGTTGGGGCGGTGCTGATAATACTGGTTTTTGTTTTAGGTTATCTTACGTTTTTCGGGATACCGTTTATTACGCAAAGCCCGCATAAAGGAGTTATTTGAGTTTTTGATATGGATAAACGAATAAAAGCGCTTCTTGTGGTGATGGCGGGTCTTTGTGTGGTGGTTGGGGCGATATATCTCATCCCATATGAGAACAGGGTCGAGATAAGTTCGGCTCCTGCGGTTGTGGAAAAACCCCACCCCGCCGACAGGCAGAGTGCGCTAAAAACCCACCTTGAATCTCATTCCGGCAAAGCTACAAAAAAAGAGGTAGATGTGCGCTTCAAACAGGCCGTTGTGATGCTACATGCCAAAAAATATCAACATGCCATAACTGCACTTGATCGTGTGTTGCAACTTGAACCTGAAATGCCCGAAGCTTATGTAAACCTGGGGTTTGCGTTTCTTGGCCTGGAGATGGACGAGCAGGCTTTGGGTGCGTTTACGAAGGCAACAGATCTTAGGCCACGACAGATGAACGCATATTACGGCATGGCCCTGGCGTATGGTAAACTTGGGAACATCAGGGCGGCAGCGGGGGCGATGAGCACATATGCTCACCTTGCAAAGCCTGACGATCCTTACAAGGCAAAGGCGGCAAACCTGCTGAAAGAATGGGAAAGCATTCTGGATAAGGAAGCACGCGTAGCCCCTGATACCGATTCTTCTACGGCAAAGGATATACCGGCTGAAACGCCTGCGTTGTAGGCGTATAAATCCCGATAATGGGAATTTGGCATGTTTGGTTTTCTTGATAATAGGAAAATAGGCTCAGCATATTTATGCTTGATCTGTTTTGCTGGTATCTCCTGTTAAAAAACGTCTTTTTATCTTTTGTAAGGCATGTTTTTTCAGCTTGTTATTCTTCTTTTTTGTTAATTAGGTTCTCAGCCAAGTCTTACAGCAGTTTTGGCACAAGACGTGAAACACGATCTAAGTATAAACCTGAATCGGTGTGGATAATGCGTCGATATTTGGAGCTGTAGTACGATTGTGAGAAAAAGCGTTTTGGACTTTGCGGATACGGCAGACTGCTTTGTTGTTAACGAGAAGAGGCCGGTAAAAGTGGAAAGAGACCGATTGCCAATCCTGTTTATGGCTTTCTCTGCTTTTGTGCTTGCTTTGGCAGTGAGCTATATTTTTACGCAAATCGGGTTTGAAGCGTATGGTATTTTTGCTTTTTCCGCGCTTCTCACAGGTTTAGCTATTCCTGTTTTTTATTTCGTGGCGGTTCGCCCTGTTTCCCGTCATTTTTCCGCTTATGACGAAATAAAAAAAGAGTTACAAAAAAGTGAGGAGCGAAACAGGCACATCATTTCCGCTATCTCTGACGTGTATTGGGAGATCGATTCTGACCTTGAATATTCGTTCGTATCTGGCAACGCTGAAAAGGTTTTCGGCTATACGGCCGGGGAGATAGCCGGCAGAGGCTTTTTTGAGTTTATTCCTAAAAATAAAGTCAAAGAGGTTCAGGCGAAATTCGATAATCTGGCGCTTGGTGATGGCTTTTCCAATGAGTTTGAAGTGTGGATAGCCCGTGAGAATGGAAACATGGTTTGCCTGCTGGCGAGCGTAATTCCAGTAAAAGACGAGCGTAACCGCCTTACAGGTTATCGCGGAGTGTTACGAGATATAACCGACCGCAAAAACTCTGAAGAGGCGCTCAAAATTTCCGAGACAAAATATAAAATAATAGCCGATAACAACTACGACTGGGAGTTTTGGCTAAACCCGCAAGGTGGGGTGCTTTACTCCTCGCCTTCCTGTGAGAGGATAACGGGCCATACCGCAGAGGAGTTTGAAAAAAATTCTGACCTCTTCAAAAATCTTGTCCACCCGGACGACCAGTTGGTTTTTACAGAGAACATGACGCGCTTTATTGAGGAAAAGGAAAAAGGCTCTGTAAGGTTCAGGATTATCAACCGAAACGGTGAAGAGCGGATGATGTCGTGCTATTGCATGCCTGTTTATGATAGCGAGGGCCAGTATCTTGGTGTTCGCGGAACCAACCGTGATGTTACCACAAGGTTTCTTGTTGAAAAAAAATTGCGGGAGTCTGAGCGGCGTTTTAGGGAAATTATAGAAAACATTCACTTGGCGGCGTTCATCATGGACGTGGACGGCTTTGTTTTTTACTGCAACAACTTTTTGCTGAACACCTGTGACTATGACCAGAAAGATGTGGTTGGTCGCTCTTTTTTCGAGAAGTTTATTGACGAGGAAGATGCGAAAAAACTGCAACACTTCCTTTTAGGTGAAGCTCGTCATGGCAAGGCACCACGTCATTTCGTGTGCAAGATAACCACAAAATCGGGTGAGCGCAAAACAATTTCCTGGAACAACACCGTTTTGCATAACGCAGATGGAGACGTGATAGGAATAACGTGTATAGGTGAGGATATCACTGGCCGCGAGGAGATGTATGCGGCCAGCATGACTTTTGGGGGTGGGTATACCTAAGTTTTATGGGGTATTCACCGAAAAATGGTCTGTAACTCTGGAGCATAAGCTTCATGCCCTTAAAGGGGGGGGCGTGAAGGGGACCGCTCCAGAGTTACAGGCCATTTTCCATTTTCACGGCAAAAATAATTATCCGGGCGCTCATTGCTAATTCCCACTAGCCGTACCGCACTTGTTTGATTACCTTAAACATGGTAATGTTTAAGATTGGAAGTTTGGCTTCTTGCTGGTTGATAATTAGTTGATTAAATGTAGCTTACTTGTGTGGCATCGTGGCTTGGGGGGAGTTGTGGTGTCTTGGGTCATTTAAGCTTGCGGCTCAGCTTTTTCTTGTATGGGAAGGCTGAATGTTTCTGTGCAGGTATAAAAAATAATGTTCTGCACGGTGGCATTGCGATTGTAGCGACGAGTCGTAATTTCTCAGGATGGTTTTAACCATGGTTAAGACAGAGGATTCGCCTGACAAGGTGGAAGATACATTGATGCCCGTTGCGGCTGGCGTTGTGGAAAGGCGCCTCTCCTTGCGAGCCAAGGGTTTTATTTTTACAGGGATCATGGTTTTGTACGCCCTGTCGCTCACCATGTATGTAATCTGGCAACAGACAGATGTTTTCAAACGTTTCATGGTGATGCAACAAAGCTATTCAGAAGAGTGGGACCTTATTCTCTCCGACCTTGCCACGCTGAACACGGTTATGGTCATTTATACCCATATGGACTCCTTCGATTCTGCGGATCCTTCAACCTCCCGGTATATTAGCGACCACCTTAAAGTCGTAGGTGCCAGGGTTAAAAAACTTGTGGAGAATTTAAACGACCGTTCATCTTCTTTTGCGGCTTTGAACACAAGTTTTGAAGCGGCAATAAGCAACCCAAGCAAACATAACCTTGTTTCGTTGCGTAAAACCGTGGATCATTTTCGTGAAGGGCTTTTTCAACTGGCGGTTCACAGGCAAAAAACGCTTGATGGGCTGGTAACGGATTACAGGACTACCAGCGAAAAACTGACGAGCCAGGTTCTTTTATTCGGTTTGGCCGGAATGGCCGTAACGATAATAACCGTTGGGCTTTTCTTTACCCGGCTTGCAAAAGATATAGACTCGCTTAAGGATCGCGCAGGTAAAATAGTGATAGGGGCTGACGAAAACCATGATGATGCAGACAATACCGGCAAACGTCAGGATGAAGTTGGGGCGCTGGCAAGCGCTATAGACAGGATGGCGTCGGAGCTTGACGAACGTGAACGAGAGCTTGAAATAGAGCGGAAAAAATATTTTCACACCGAAAAAATGGCCGCTATCGGTACCCTAGCCGCAGGCATCGCCCATGAAGTCGGCAACCCTATTGCGGCGATAAGCGCCCTTGTTTATGAATCGCGGAAAAAACAGGTTGCCGGCAATCGGTGTATGAACGAGGCGTGTAGTGGCAACATGGACTTTATTTTGCGGCACACCGAGAGGCTCGCCAAGATCACGAGAGAGATATCTGAATTTTCCTCTCCACAGCCGCGCACCCGCCAGCTTTTGGACTTGAACGGAATCGTTCGTAATGCAAGCCGCCTCATGAAATACGATAAACGATTCAGGATGGTGAACTTGCAGTTAAATCTTGACGATGACCTGCCAGCCGTTCCCGGAATAGGCGACCAGCTTTTGCAGGTCGTTATGAACCTGCTGATAAACTCGGCAGACGCGTCTTTGGGCAAGGAGGGGCGTACTCCCACCATAACCTGCTCAACTTACAAGGAAGACGATGTCGTGATATTATCTGTTTCCGACAACGGCAACGGGATGGACAAAAAAACGATGGAACACGCTTTTGAAGCTTTTTACACTACAAAACCGGCAGGTAAAGGAACCGGGCTTGGTTTATCGTTATGCCATGCTATCGCCGAAGGACACGGAGGGACGATAGACATTAAGTCTGAGGTTGGCAAAGGAAGCACCGTGCGAGTGATTTTACCTCTTGATGGAAACGAGGAAGAGAAGCCCGACACAAGCAAAAAAAGTGATGGAGTAAACGTATGAGCGTATCCCAGGTTCTTGTTGTTGATGACGAGACTGCGATAAGGCAGGTTATGGCGTCATATATAAAACAGGCAGGTTACCTTGTCGATAGCGCTAAAAATGGTGAGGAGGCTTTAAGCAAGCTTTCCGGTGGCGATTTTGACATCGTCGTTTGCGATATAAACATGCCAGACATTACAGGCATAGACGTAGTGCGCCGCGCAGGCAAAGCCAGCATAGAGGCCTCTTTCATAATGATGACGGCCTACGCCTCTATGGACGTAGCTATAGAAGCGATGAGGGCCGGTGCCCATGATTTCATAATAAAACCTGTGCGCGAGGAAGACGTCCTGCACAGAATTGCGCTACTAGACAAGCTTATAGGTATGCGCAACGAGAATCGCGCCTTGCGCCGCGTTGTAATGAGCGAAAAAGAGGGTGCGTGCGTATTGGAATCACAAGCCGTTAAAGAAATAGACAGGCTCGTGGCAAAAGTTGCCCCTACCGATAACACCGTACTTATTACGGGGGAATCCGGAGTTGGTAAAGGGATGGTTGCGCGGGATATACATATGCGAAGCGACCGGGCCGATGCTCCTTTTATCCCTGTAAACTGTGGGGCCATTCCTGAAAACCTTGTGGAAAGCGAGTTTTTTGGCCATGTCAAGGGTGCTTTTACCGGTGCCGTAAAAGCCAAGAAGGGGCTTTTTCTGGAGGCGAACGAGGGCACTATTTTTCTTGACGAAATAGGAGAACTGCCATTGGGCCTCCAGGTTAAGTTGCTTCACGTTATAGAGTCTAAAGAAATTCGCCCGGTAGGGCATGAGCGAACGAGGCCCGTGGATGTGAGAATAGTTACGGCGACTAACAGGGACCTTCCGTGCATGATAAGGGAAGGAACGTTCCGCGAAGATCTTTATTTTCGTATAAATGTTTTTCATGTAGATATCCCTTCGTTAAAAGACCGAAAAGAAGACGTTGTGACACTTATGAAATATTTCATAGGTCGGGAAGCCGGCAAACTTACCCCCGGCAAACCTCTTACGATAGACCCTGAGGCGGAAGAACTGCTCTTGTCATATGATTGGCCGGGTAACGTACGGGAACTTGAAAACGTCGTGAGCCGCGCCGTAACACTGGCCGATAATAACAACATAACTATTGCTGATTTGCCGCCTCATGTCTCCAAGGGTTCCTCTTTTGGCGGGCATGGGGCCGTGGCTGTTGAAAATGGAATGGGACTGCGTGAACAGGTTCAGGCTTTTGAGGGAAGAGTTATAGAAAAAGCGATACAAGAAGCCAATGGCGACAGGAAGCTTGCCGCCGAAAGGCTTGATATAGGTCTTTCAAGCCTGTACCGGAAGTTGGACGAAAATGAAAAAACGGCATGAACAAGGAGGCTTTCTGTGAAACCGTACCTGTTATTTAAACCTGCAAAAAGGGCGTTGGGTTTATACGTTGTTATACCCTTACTGCTTATGGTTATTGCACCTGTTTGGGCCTTTGGTGGCCCGGTGGAAGACTATGAAAAAGGGGTTAAGCTTTATAATGATGGTGATTTGAACGCAGGGATGGCGGTGCTGAAAAAGTCGGCCGAGGCAGGATATGCTCCTGCCCAGGCATATTTGGGATATCTGCTCGATTATGCCGAGTTCGACGACGAGGCGGTTCTAATGTATGAAGCGGCGGCGGAACAGGAAAACCCGGCAGGGGAGTGTGGCTTGGGTGAGATGTACACAAAAGGCGAGGGGGTAGAGAAAGATGGCGACATGGCCATTTACTGGTTTACAAAAGCGGCTGAACAAGGATATGTTCAAGCTATACAGTCTCTTCTTGGTATATACAGGAAGGGCGCTTTCGGGTTTGACCCTGATCCTAACCTTGTGACTTACTGGACGGAAAAGCTGGAAGCTATCAAGAAAACCGAGGCCCTGCAGAAAGAAAAGAAAAAAGCCGCCGATAGTAAAGATAAGAAAAAGAAATAAAAGAGTGCTATCTGAATTACTTTAGTCTGGTAGTAGAATATATCCCCATGTATAGTATCGTAGAGAATTGCAACGTTGGCTAATGGATTTGAAAATTACAACGTTGGCGCTGTTTTTCCTGTCTGTAGTTATGATGTTTGCAGGTTCTGCGGAGCCTGGTGTGTTTTCCGTTGTTGACGGGCGGAAGACTTACAATAAATTGTGCCGTATGTGCCATGGTGGCAAGGGTGTTTCTGCTGTTCCTGGTGCCACGGATTTTAGACGAAAGTTTGGTATGCTGGGTTCTGACAGAGATATGTTTACCGTAATACAGGATGGCTTAAGGGGAATGCCGGCTTTTCTCGGGCTTTTGTCTAAAGATGAAATCAGAAATGTTATTTGGTACCTTAGGACCATAAATTGATGTTTTTTGCTTTTTTAAAAAAACAGATGAGTTCATCTGTGGTTTTTCTGCTTTTGCTGAATATCGTTTCCGTTGTATGCTTTGCGGGAACTCCGGCCATGGCACAGGCGACTTCCGCCCCTAATCATGATGGGCAGGAAACTTACCACGTTATAGACTCTTTTAATGTAGGCGAGGGGGTTTATGTTCGTGCTTTGGCAGTGGATAAAGCAAAAAATACCATTTGGGTCGGCACGTCCGTGGGTGTGCTTGAGATCGACCTTAAAACAAACAATATGCTTAATTCCTTTACCAGGGATGATGGCCTTGCGAACGAATATGTATTCGCCATAGGAATAGACAACGAAGGATATAAATGGTTCGGCACAAACGCAGGTGGAACTTCTCGCTATAAAAACGGCGAGTGGAAAACCTATTTCCCCATGCATGGCCTTGCCGACTACTGGGTTTATTCCTTTGCCAGCCAGAAAAACGGTGATTTATGGATAGGCACATGGGCGGGTGCAAATCACGTTGACCTTAAAACCGGCAAGTGGACGACATATGTAGACGAACTTGTTAACGAATGGGTTTACGGCCTTGCTGTTGACGCAAAAGACCGTGTCTGGTTTGCAACGGAAGGCGGGGTTTCCATGTACGACGGTTCTAAGTGGAAATCATGGAGCCATGCCGACGGCGTTGGCGCGGAGAATGAAGCTACGCTGAAGCGAAACCCGAATACCGGCCTTGGAACGCGTACCAGGCATGACCTTGGCATTCTATCAGGTGGCGATGCATCATATAAC
>UOGC01000111.1_pt1 | contig 11913 bp, 11 predicted proteins | sample 1988541 | NCBI WGS metagenome assembly UOGC01 (sample SAMEA4712194, study PRJEB27164) | hydrothermal vent metagenome | biome: marine basaltic hydrothermal vent biome; feature: marine hydrothermal vent; material: mineral | place: Pacific Ocean | collected 2011-06-14/2011-07-23 | depth 1689 m
CTATACGAAAAAAGTATGATGGAAGGCCTGGAAGACGGCCAAAAGGCGCTAGGCTTCACAATGGATGGAACCGGCATCCTGTCTGCCCACATAGACGGTGGAATTACTTCGGACGATCTGATAAACAGGACGTCTGAGCTTATAAAGGCTATTGGTAATGACTTTGAAATAGAGGTTGTTATCGCGCCTTCCGAAGATGCAACAGGTGCAGTTCCGGAAGAAGCGGGGCAGGTGGATGAACAGGCTGGTGTGGTACCTGCGTCTGAAACCCTGGTTGAGAGTTTTGATACTGTGCCGATTGCAACCAGTGATGACCTTATGTTGTATACGGAGTTTTACTCAGAGACCGTAGACACAATACATAGCCTGGAATCAGACCTTTTGGAACTTGAGTCGGACCCTACCAACTACGACCTTATTAACAATTTGTTCAGAGGGTTTCATAGCCTCAAAGGTGCCGCCGGTTTTTTGGGTGCAAGCACCATGAACCTTGTATGTCATGAAGCGGAAACACTGCTGGATAAACTGCGGAAAAAGGTTTTTGTTTGCGACCAGGTTATGATCGACGTATTTTTGCGTTCTGTCGACGTAATCAACGTAATCAACGACGGGCTTAGCGCAGGTGCAGAAGAGGTAAAGCCGAACCTTCCCGATGCCACGCTTAAAATTCCTCGCCTTAACGTAGATAACCTTGTTGGCGTTCTTGCAACGCTAGCAGAAAACGGGCCGGCCGGTGCAGGTACCGAAGAATCGCCAGAGCGTCTTGGCGACATACTCATGGCCAATAATTCCATAACGAAGGGCCAGCTTGATTCGGCCCTTAGCGCTCAAAAACCGATAGGGCAGATATTGGTTGAAATGGGCGCCGTAGACGAAAAAGTCGTGGGTAACGCGCTACAGGTTCAAACGGAAAAAAAGAAAAAAGCGCAGGCGGCATCCCTTAAGGTGGACACTGAAAAACTTGACGGCCTGCTTGAACTGGTGGGCGAGTTGGTAATTTCACAGTCTATAGTTCTGCAAGATTCCGCACTTTCAGAAGATGTGAATAAAAACCTTGTAAAAAGCATTTTGAACCTTGGCAAAATTACGAGGAATATTCAGGACCATGTTATGAGCCTGCGCATGGTGCCGCTTCGTCAAACGTTCCAGAAAATGAGCAGGCTGGTGCGCGACCTTTCTAAAAAAATGGGTAAGCAGGTGAACTTTGTATCTGTCGGTGAGGATACGGAGATAGACAAAACCCTTATAGAAGAGTTAAACGATCCGCTTGTGCATCTTTTGAGGAACGCCATGGATCATGGCTTGGAAACTCCGGAAGAGCGCCAGGCCAGCGGAAAAAATGCAGAGGGAACCGTGACGCTTTCTGCCTACCATAGCGGCGGCAACGTTCATATCGAAGTTTCCGACGATGGCAAGGGCTTGAACCGTGAAAGAATTTTGGAAAAGGCGATTGACAAAGGACTGGCAGAGGAAGGTGCCAAACTTTCAGATGAGGAGGTTCATACCCTTATATTCATGCCCGGGTTTTCTACCCACGACGTAGCTACAGATATTTCGGGGCGTGGTGTTGGCATGGACGTTGTTCGCTCCAACATAGAAAAATTAGGTGGCCGGGTTGATATAACCGGCAAGCCGGGGCAAGGCTCTACATTTACCATAAAGCTTCCCCTTACGATGGCGATTGTCGATGGGATGATAGTCAAGATAGGTGAAAATCGCTTTGTCATTCCTACCGTTTCGATACGGGAATCTATACGCCCGAAGAAGGGCGAGATATCTACCGTTCATAATGAGGGGGAAGTAATAAACGTACGTGGGAGCTTGATGCCGCTTGTGCGGCTGTTTGAGCTTCTTAAAGTGGATGACGCCAAGTATCACGACCCTTATGAAGGGCTCGTTATAATTGTTGAGAGCGAGAACCGTACATACGGTTTTATGGTTGACGACCTGATAGGTCAACAGCAGGTGGTGATAAAAAGCCTCGGCAAAAGGTTTAAAGGGCTGGCTGGCGTTTCCGGCGGCACCATTCTGGGTGATGGGCGTGTGGGGCTTATTCTTGACGTTACGGGCGTGGTTGGCATGAATTGAGGTGGAAGTAGCCATCGGTTCGGTAAAGTGGTAAAATTTGTTATCAACTTGTTTTGAAAGGTGATCATGTCACACAAAATTTTAGTCGTTGACGACGAGGAAGGCATTCGCAATTCACTTGCCGCCTACCTCAAAATGGAAGGCTACGATGTCGATAAAGCTGGCAGTGGAAAAGAAGCCATAGAGAAAATCAGGCAGGCTAAATTTAACATAATTCTTCTTGATATCAACATGCCGGAGATAGACGGCCTTGATGCTCTTAAAACCATCAAATCGATAGATTTTTCCATTCAGGTAATAATGATGACGGCCTATTCTACTTTCGATAAAACAATGAGAGCCCTTGAATATGGGGCTACTGACTATATTTTAAAACCGTTTGATAACCTGTCTGAGATATTGCATTTGGTGAAGATATCCGAAGAGCGTCTCTCGCGCTGGAAACGCAATGTTAGCGCTTCCATAATAAGGAGTCGCGAGGGCCAATAGTAACTTGCGGGTTATCCGCCATAACAGGAGAATAAAATGTCTACAGAAGCCAGAGAGGATGTAAAACAGCAGGCAGGTTTAAGTCATGCTGGTAAATATCTCTCCTTTTTTCTTGGAGACGAAGAATATGGTCTTAAAATTCTTAAGGTGCGTGAGATTATCGGCCTTATGGAGATAACCAGCGTTCCGCAAACCCCCGGTTTTATCAAGGGGGTTGTGAACTTAAGAGGCAAGGTTATTCCTGTTATAGACCTTCGTTTGAAGTTTGGCATGGAACCTGCCGGATATACCGATGAAACATGTATTATCGTTGTCGATATAGGCCATGCCATGATGGGCATACTTGTCGATACGGTCTCGGAGGTTTTAGATATTGCAGAGGATCAGATAGAGCCTTCGCCAAGCTTTGGTTCCAAAATCAATACTGATTTTATTCTTGGCATGGGTAAAATAAAAGATCAGGTCAAAATACTTCTTGAAATTGACAAGGTTCTGTCCGCAGAAGAGCTTGCGGTGGTTACTGAGGCTGGCGAGGAATAACGGTTTTTACCCTTTCCCCGTTAATTTTTAGAGACAGGCTTTTTAACTCGCTCATATGGTTTCTTGTGTGTGGGCGCTTTAATTTCCAATCGCGAATCATCTGGAAAATATGACTCAAGGTAAAACGAAAGCGTCTTCCTCCGGTAGCTCTTACGAACTTTCCGAGAAAGAGTTTAGGCTGTTTCAACAGCTTGTTTGCAATAAAAGTGGCATTTCTCTTCATGAAGGGAAAAAAGAGCTTGTTCGCACTCGTCTTGCAAGCAGGCTAAGGGCGCTTGGGTTTGGGTCATATGAAGAATACTATAAATTTGTAGAGCAAGATAAAACCGGTGAAGAGCTGGTTAGCCTTCTTGACGCAATTTCAACAAACCTTACAAGCTTTTTCAGGGAAATTGCCCATTTTGAATTCCTGATAAAAACCGTAATCCCGGAACTAGTAGAATCTAAAAGAAAAAGCGGAGAAAAAGACGTTCGCGTTTGGAGTGCCGGTTGTTCTTCTGGTGAAGAGCCATATTCTCTTGCGTTTACCCTTATGGATAATATGGAAACGATTCAAACGTGGAACGTTAAAATTTTAGCGACAGATTTATCTACCGACGTTTTATCTATTGCGGCGCGAGGCGTGTATAAAAGCGATAAGGTCAAGTCTATCCCCCCTGCCGTAATAAGGAAATATTTTCAGAAAGGCTCTGGTGAAAACGAAGGGTTTTACCGCGTTAGGCCCGAAGCCAGAAGGCTCATTCACTTTAAAAGGTTTAACCTTATGGCGCCTGTGTTTCCTTTCCGGCACAAGTTCGATTTTATTTTTTGCCGAAACGTAATGATCTATTTTGACAAGCCAACGCAGGAAACGCTTGTGAATAAATATTATAATGCCCTCGTTCCCGGTGGCTATCTCATGATCGGGCATTCTGAAAGCTTGTCGGGAGTAAAACATAATTTTAAATATGGTCAACCCACCATTTACAGAAAACCAAACTAGCTTAAGGCAAACGGCACGAGATGGATATCAAAATTCTTGTAGTTGACGACGAAGAGAATATCACAAGCTCGCTCAAGCGATATTTTAAGCTGATGGACTATAAAGTTGATTCGTGCAACTCGCCTGTCGAGGCTCTTGAGATGATCTACAAGCACAACTACAAGGTTGTGATATCAGATATTTCAATGCCGGAAATGACCGGTATTGAATTGTTGCAGAAAATAAAAGAATACAACGGCATGATCCAGGTAATCATGATTACGGGTGTTGTTACCGTGGAAAATGTTTTAGGTGGCCTTAAGGGAGGTGCGAACGAGTGTCTTTTAAAACCTCTCGACGATTTGGAAGAGCTAAAGAGCGCTGTAGATCATTCCATCGCCAAGCTGGAAAAATGGGAGGGAATGTTAAAAACCATGGTTCGCAGGAAATAGAGAATGTTAGAGGAAATCGATAGAGAAATACTTCTTGAGTTTATAAAAGAGACTCAGGAAGAGCTTGGCGCTCTTGACGCAAAGTTTATAGACCTTGAAAAGAGCCCCGATGATTCTGACGTTATAAATGCCATTTTCAGAACCATTCATTCTATAAAAGGTTCTGCCGCCTTTTTTAATCTCGATCATATCCGAACGTTTGCCCATGAGTTTGAAAACCTTCTCGATAACCTGAGGAAGGGCAAAAAAAGCGTTACACCCAAAATAATAGACATTCTTCTGCACGGTAAAGATTGCCTGGAGGCGATGTTCGAACGGGTTGACGATGGGGATATGTCTAATGACCTGACCCAGAAAGACAAAGACGCGCTAGCCGCTGTGGAAGAAGCTATGGGGGCGGAAGAAGAAGAAAAGCTTAAGCCGCAGGACGTATTTCTGAAAATCGATACGGCTATTTCCGCCTTGGAGGAAGAAAAACTTACAGAGAAACCTGCCGTGTCTGCTCTTGTTTCTTTAATTGATGAACTCAGGGAAGTTATTTTAGGGCCAACGGATGCTACCGGCGGGGTACCTATTCCTAAGATGGGAGAAATTCTGGTCGAGACCGGAGTGGTTAGCAAAGACGATATTGCCGGTGCGCTTGGTGAACAGAAAAAGGTAGGGGAAATACTTATCGAGCAAGGAAAAGCGACGGAGGACGATATCAAAGGTGCCGTAAAGGCGCAACGTGAGCAGGAAGCAGACCTTGCCGTAGCTAAAGAGAAAAAAGCGCCTAGCGGCAAAACGATGAGGATAGAGGAAGAAAAAATAGACGGGTTTATGGATCTTGTCGGAGAGTTGATTATCAATTCCGAGGTCTTTAATTACCTTGAGAAAAAGCTTGAGAGCGGGCATGAAATAGACAAGCTTGTAATGGAATTTAAAAACGCGAATATGGATTTTAACGAGCTTACTTTTGAGCTTCAAAGGGGGCTTGCCGAAGTTCGCAAGGTTGCGTTAAAGGGTATATTCCAAAAACTGCCACGCATGGTGCGTGATTTATCTGCCCAGATAAACAAGCAGATAGATTTTACCATGTCGGGTGATGACCTTCTGGTTGATAAAAGCCTTATAGAGCAGTTGGAAAGCCCCATCGTTCATATAATAAGAAATTCTGTAGATCATGGCGTAGAACTTCCTGAAGATCGCACAAAGTCTGGCAAAGACCCGGTTGGTAAAGTTGAGGTTACGGCTGAAGAAATTATGGGCGACCTTGTGATTCAGATAATCGACGATGGCAAAGGGCTCGACGCAGAGAAACTGAAGGCAAAGGCGATAGAAAAAGGCCTGATAACGCCTGCGATAGCCGAAACCATGCCGAACAGCGAAGCCAACAGGTTGATATTCGCCCCGGGTTTTTCCACCGCACAAAAGGTTACCGACGTATCGGGGCGTGGCGTTGGCATGGATGTTGTTATGACCATGGTGAAAGAGGCGAAAGGGCGGGTTGATATTGACACTGCGCCCGGGAAAGGAATGCGCCTTACCATTTCGGTTCCGATGTCATCTACCCTCATAACGATATCCGGCCTCGTGGTGGCGGTGGGAGAGGAGCATTACATAATTCCTATTGAATGGGTGATGGAGTCGCTTCGCCCAATGCGTGAACAGGTGACAACCGTTACAAGGAAGGGCGAGGTTGTTGAGATAAGAGACTCGCTCTACCCCATCATGCGGCTTCACGATATTTTTAACGTGCCTGCAAAATATACCGATCCGTGGGACGGGGTTGTGATGGTAATAGAAAAAGAGGGGCAACGTTGTTGTCTTTTGGTAGATGAAATTATTGATGAAACGCAGGCGGTTTTAAAAGATTTGGGTGAGGCTTTTACTGGTGTTGGCGGAGTTTTAGGCGGGGCTATTTTGGGAGATGGCAATATCGGGCTTGTTCTGGATGTAGGCGGGCTGATGCGCTCCCATGCGGAACTGATGGAGGGTAAGGTCTAAAAATGTCAGATATTTTATCCGAGTTTTTTGAAGACACGCAGGCGCATCTGGAACAAATTGAAGAGCATCTTTTGAAGCTTGAAAGCGACCCTGCCCAAATTGACCTTATTAATGAGGTTTTTAGAAGTGTTCACAGTATAAAAGGTAACGCCGGTCTTTTAGGGGTTCTGGAAATCCTTTCTATTGGTGAGGAATATGAAAACTTTCTAGAGTCGGTACGTGAGCGTGGAAGCGCTACCCCGGAAGAAGTAAACGAGATGATAGAGAGCCTCGACAAGCTTAAGGTTGTCGTACAAAAAGAACGGGGCGAAAGTATCCCCGCCCCGGAAGAAACGGTTTCTGAAACAGAAACGTCCGTGGAACCTGTGCAAAGTGAAAACCCCGAATCTCCACAATCTTCCTCTACTCCGGTCGAGACAGGCTCGGATGTGAAGGAACATGTGGTGCCGGAGGAGAAAAAGATAACCTTTCTTACGTTCACGCTGGCGGGTGAAAAATATGGTCTTGAGATAGTTAAAGTGCGTGAAATAATTTTGCGCGAACTGGTAACGCATGTTCCCAACACCAAACCGTTTGTGGATGGCTTGATGAATTTGCGGGATCAGGTCATTCCCGTGTTTGATCTTAGAAGAAGGCTGGACATATCCGGGGGCAAGGCTGAGGTGGAAGAGAGAAATATAATCGTTGTCGAAATTGCAAAGGTTACGACAGGTATCAAGGTTGACGACGTTACCGGCATAGTGGCTTTGCCGATGAGCCGTGTTGCTTCTCCCAAAGAGTTTTACGGTAGTGTTCCAACAAACTACATACTTGGTATCGGCAGAACGCCGGATGGGCCGATGATACTTCTGGATGCCGATACTCTTTGCGACCCGGAAGAACTTTTATACTAAACATATGGTGCCCTTATGACAAAAATTCGCGTATTGGTGGTGGATGATTCGTCTATAGCTCGTCAGGTTATAACTCAAGCGTTGGAGACCGACCCAGAAATAGAGGTTGTTGGCTCCGCCCCTGATCCTTATGTGGCTCGCGACAAGGTTATGTCGCTAAAGCCTGACGTTGTTACGCTTGACGTGGAAATGCCGCGTATGGATGGCGTGACTTTTTTACAAAAACTAATGAAGCATTACCCACTTCCCGTGGTTATGGTTTCATCGCTTACCCAAAAGGGAGCAGAAACCACCATGGCGGCGCTGGAGGCTGGCGCTGTAGATATCGTTGCAAAGCCTGTCATGGAAAAGCATAACCTTGCGGATATTACGATAGAACTTGTTGACAAGGTTAAATCAGCCGCAAGAGCAAAAGTTCATCCGCCAACGGCTGGCTCTGTTATCAAAAAATCGAGACCGCTAACATCGATGATAGCGACAACCAACAAAGTTGTGGCCATAGGTGCTTCTACCGGCGGTACGGAAGCTTTAAAGGCCGTCCTTTCAAGGATGCCTGCTAACTCACCCGGCATTCTGGTGGTTCAACATATGCCGGAAACGTTTACAAAAGCCTTTGCCGAGAGGTTAAATATGGTTTCCGATCTTAATATTAAAGAAGCGCAGAATGGAGATTCTGTCGTTACAGGCTCATGCCTTGTCGCTCCTGGCAACAAGCATATGCTTCTTCGCAGGTCCGGCGCGAGATATTATGTTGATGTTAAAGACGGGCCCCTCGTGTGCAGACATAAACCTTCCGTTGAGGTTTTGTTTAACTCCGCCGCCAAGGTGGGTGGAAAAAACGCTATTGGTGTAATCATGACCGGTATGGGAGCTGATGGGGCCAAGGGAATGTCTGCGATGAAAGAATCGGGGGCTTCTACCATTGCTCAGGATGAAAGATCGTGCGTAGTGTTTGGAATGCCGAAAGAGGCGATAAAGCTTGGCTGTGTGGATAAAATCGAAGCATTGGATAAAATTCCCGAGGCTATTCTGGCTTTCGCCAAATAAGGTTTTAATATCATGAAAGAAGAAAACGAAAGACTGCGTGCAAGGGTTCCTTTTAAAACGAAAATATCGTTGGAACTTGATGGTGACGAGCATGAGTATGGGAGAACTTTTGACGTAAGCATGAACGGCGTTTATGTAAGCACGGCAAAACCTCTTCCTGTAGAATCTACCGGTGAATTCGTTATGACCTTAAGCGTTGGTATGCGAAGGGAACAAGTTACCGGGCGATATGAGATAATCAGGGTTATGTCTATGGACGATGGCCTTTCAGACACTGAAAGAGGCCCTGGGATGGGTGTTAAATTTACCATGCTGGAGCCTGAATCGAGCGAGCTTTTGTTTAATATCATCCGCTATAATCAAAACCCGGAGCAGTAGTTTGGCTTTTTGTTCTCCTGAAATGCGGGTTTTCTGCATACGGAATTATTCTTACCGATCTTCTCTTGTTTGACACAAGGCGCAAAAATTGATATACGGGTAGTTTATTTTGCGCGTCCTGCCGCCATTTTTATCAGGAATAAAGCCTGCGGCTGTGTATTGGTGCGTGGATGTTGAGAGGTGCTTTGTGGTTGATGGTCGGGAAACCCCGTTGAAAATAAAGGTTTTAGACGTGTCCGATGAAGGGGCGACACGCAAGTGGACGTTGCCTTTAGAGTTTTTTGATAAAGGTTTAATGCCTTTTTCCGTTGCGGGGCCCGTTGAGGTTGAGGTTTCACTGCTTCGCGTGGAAGAAACTGTAAATGTAGACGGCCATGTTAGCGGTGTCCTTGGTCTTGAATGTTCACGTTGCCTCAAGCATTTTGAACGTCCTGTGGAGGATAGCCTTACGGCTGTTTTTATGGGCGCTCCTGTTGCTGGTAAGACGGGGGATGACGTGGAACTTGGCGATGGCGATATAGACGTTCAGTTCTATGACGGCGAAGAACTGGATATATATGGGCCGTTGCATGATTTATTGGCGCTTGCTGTGCCGATGCGTCCCTTGTGCCGGGAAGATTGCAAAGGGCTTTGCCCTGTTTGCGGTAAAGACTTGAACGCCGGGGATTGTGGCTGTCCTCAAACTGTGGAGGACCCGAGGTTTAGTGCTTTAAAGCAGTTAAAGTTTGATTAATGCCCCTTCAGGTTGGGGTAACGATAGATAATAATGTTTTTGATTGTATAGATACTGGAGGAATATAAATGCCCGTCCCAAAGAAGAAAACATCGAGAAGCAAAAGAGGTATGCGCCGTTCACACGATGCTTTAAGCCAGCCTGCGTTTTCAGACTGCCCTGAGTGCGGTGCCACGAAGGCTCCTCATATGGTCTGCCCTGAATGTGGGTACTATAAAAACACGCAGGTGATGGAAGTCGAGGAAGGTTAGCCTCTTGAACGATGAGCGTGAGGCGCTCTCCCCGGAACCTGCGCCTCTGCCGGAAGAGGTAAGTGACGTTACTGCCGATGAAGGCTCTAATACGCAGGCGGTCGCTCCTGCCGTAGATAGGCCCCAAAAGGGAAAGGTGCGTATTGCGCTTGACGTGATGGGGGGGGATAATGCCCCGCAAGCCATTGTTGAAGGGGCCATTTTAGCCATCAAAACGATAGATGGCGTCGAAATCACCATGGTGGGCGACGAGAACGCTATAAAAGCCGAGCTTGAAAAGCATTCTTTTGAGCATCCGTCTTTGCATATCCTTCATGCGGAAGAAGCCATACAGATGGACGAAGCCCCGTCTGTGGCGCTTAGAAAAAAAAGAAAATCGTCTATTCATATTGGGATTAAAACGCTGAAAAATGCCGAGGTAGACGCGTTTATCTCGGCAGGCAATACGGGTGCGGTGATGGCTGTGTCTACGGTTATTCTCCGTAATTTAGAGGAGATCGACCGGGCGGCAATAGCGATTCCTCTACCCACGCAAACAGGGCACGCCGTTCTTCTGGACGCTGGTGCCAACGTATCGTGCAAGGCCTTGCATTTGTACCAGTTTGGCATAATGGGCTCTATGTATGCTCAGTATGTGCTGGATGACGAAAAGCCGAGGGTCGGCCTGCTTTCCATTGGTGAAGAAGATATCAAGGGGAACGAAACGACAAAAGAAGCTTTTGAAATGTTGAGCCAAAGCTCTATAAACTTTGTTGGCAACACCGAGGCAAAACTTTTATATAGAGGTGTTGCCGACGTTGTTGTGTGCGATGGCTTTACTGGAAATATCGCCCTTAAAATTTCAGAGTCGGTGGCCGAGATGATCGGCGTTTCGTTGAAGGCCATGTTCAGCGATACGCTTCGCGGCAAATTGGGTTATTTTTTTCTTCGTCCGTTTCTTGCCGATTTTAAAAAAAGAATCGACCATTCCGAGGTTGGCGGCGCACCGCTTCTTGGTGTTAACGGGGCCGTTTTTATATGCCATGGCTCATCTAACGCCAAGGCTATAAAAAACGCCATCATTGGCGCTAAAAAGTTTGTTGAAGGTGATGTTAACGGGCACATCAAAGAGAGCCTTGCCAAAAACAAAGATGTGATGAACTCACGGCTTTTACGGGATCAGCACGAAGGCTTGTGGACGCAGGTAAAACGTAAAATCGGGCTTAATGCCGAGGAAAACCAGGAAACCTAGGCGATGAGCAAAGACCTTGGAATTAGAATAACGGGTGTTGGCAGGGCTCTGCCGACCAGAGTTTTATCTAATCATGATCTTGAAAAACTGGTAGATACGTCTGACGAGTGGATCGTGGCCCGTACCGGCATAAAAGAGAGGCGGATAGCGGGCGAGGGGGAATCTACCGGCGACCTTGGGGCCATAGCCGCCAAAGAGGCTTTAGAGCGTGCAGGTATAGATGCTAAAGAGATCGACCTTGTTTTGTGTGCCACCTCTACCCCGGACAAGGTCTTCCCGTCAACGGCTTGCCATATACAGGCAAAAATCGGCGCGGCACCAGCCCCAGCGTTCGATATTCTTGCCGCCTGCTCCGGTTTTTCATATGCTTTAAAAATTGCGGATAGCTTTGTGAAGTCAGGTTCCGCTAAAAAAGTTCTGGTTGTGGCAAGCGAGGTTTACAGCAGAATAGTTGACTGGAGCGACCGTACCACGTGCGTTCTTTTTGGTGACGGGGCCGCCGCGTGCGTTTTGGAGGAATCGGACGGAGTTTCCGGCATAGTGGCTTCTAACATCTATGCAGACGGTGTTTATGGCGACCTTCTTTGTGCGGGCGGGCTTAAATATAGCGGGTTTCCGGGAGATAAGGAAAATTCAGACGAGAACCACCTGATTAAAATGAAAGGGCAGGAGACCTTTAAGGTGGCTGTAAAAAAGATGTCTGACGCATCGAGAAAAATTCTGTCTGAAAACGGTTTTACGGCTAGCGACGTTTCGCTTATCGTGCCTCATCAGGCTAATATCAGAATAATAAACGCGGTAGCCAAAAGCCTGAATGTTAACGCGGAAAATGTTTTCGTAAACGTTCACAAATATGGAAACACC
>UOGC01000017.1_pt1 | contig 11819 bp, 13 predicted proteins | sample 1988541 | NCBI WGS metagenome assembly UOGC01 (sample SAMEA4712194, study PRJEB27164) | hydrothermal vent metagenome | biome: marine basaltic hydrothermal vent biome; feature: marine hydrothermal vent; material: mineral | place: Pacific Ocean | collected 2011-06-14/2011-07-23 | depth 1689 m
CCTTTTGTCTCAAGCCGAGCATGATGAAAATGCATATCTGGTGTTGGTAACTACATCATCTTTACTTGCGGATAAAGTGAAAAAAGAATTGGTTCTGCAAACCAAAAAACTTGAACGCTCTGATATCATAAAAAAATGCCTATCGAAAAACTGTTATGCCTTTATCGTAAAGAGTATAGAAGAAGGGCTAGACGTATCTAACAGGTTTGCGCCGGAGCATATGGAGATCATTACAAAAGACGCAAACAGCCTTGTGAACAAAGTTATGAATGCGGGGGCTCTTTTTTTAGGGCCGTGGACGCCAGAAGCGATGGGGGATTATATCGCGGGGCCTAATCACGTTTTGCCTACCGGCGGCACAGCCCGTTTTTTTTCTCCTCTTGGTGTTTATGATTTTTTGAAACGGACGAGCCTTATATCGTTTTCTCAAAAAGGGCTAACGGCGCTGGCCAGTCCTGTAATAGATTTTGCAACGGAGGAAGGCCTCACCGCGCATGCGAACGCGGTTAAAATTCGTCTTGAAAAAGGAAAAAAATGAACCCGTCAGATTTTGTCAGGCCTCGCGTTAAACAACTTTCGGCATATCATGTTGATCCGATTCCTGCCGACGTTGTGCTGGATGCCAACGAGTCAAGCTATCCTCTGCCACAAAAACTTCATGAACGCCTTGTGGTTTTGATGGCTGGAACGGAGCTTAACCGCTACCCAGACCCTGACTCAACCTATCTTAAAAGAGCGATAGCAAAAAAAGAGGGTGCCAGGGAAACTGAAATTTTACTTGGTAATGGTTCTGACGAGGTTATACAAACTCTTATATCGGCAGTCTGCGACCCTGGTGATAAAATTTTAACGATGTCTCCAACATTCTCCATGTATAAGCAAATTGCAACTTACTTAAACGTGGAGACTGTTGAAGTTCCATTAAACGAGAAATGGGATATCGATTATCACGAGGTGCTAGGGGCGATAGACGAGCATGAACCTAAAATAATTTTTATCGCAACGCCAAACAATCCAACGGGCGGCAACATGCATCGCGATTCTATGGCGGCAATAATGAATTTTGCCGATGGGTTGGTTGTGATTGACGAGGCGTATGTCGATTACTCTGATAAAACCGCCGCTTTGTTATATCAGGAACGGCCCAACGTGGCTGTGTTAAAAACGTTATCTAAAGTCGGGATGGCGGCGATACGCCTAGGATACATGATGGCCGATGAACGGCTTATAGAAGAAGTTAATAAAACGCGCTTGCCATATAACATAAACTCGTTAACGCAGGCTGTGGCCACTGAACTTCTGAAAAACTGGGATCAGCTAAAGCCCATGTTTGATGCAACAAAAAAAGAGAGAAGGCGTGTTATGACCGCCCTTTATAGCGTGAAAAAGATAACGCCTAATCATTCAGACGCAAATTTCATTTTTTTTAAACTTGATGGTAACCCTGAAGAGTTTTTTAATTTTTTGCTCGATAATGGCGTGAGAATACGCTGGTTTAATGGTAACAAAGGGCTTGAAAACTGCTTCCGCGTGACTATCGGCAGGCCTGCGGAGAACGACAGGTTTCTCTCAGCTCTCGAAAAACTGCCACAATGAAAAAAGATGTCTCTTGCCCTTCTTGCGGTGAGAAGATAGAAACGTGGCAAAACCCTAAACCTACCGTAGATATTATCATCGAAGTTGATAGCAACATTGTTCTGATCGAACGGGCCAACGAGCCATATGGCTGGGCCTTGCCTGGCGGGTTTGTTGACTATGGCGAAGCGCTGGAGATTGCCGCCATTCGCGAAGCTAAAGAAGAAACGGGGCTAACTGTAACGCTCATTCGCCAGTTCCACGTTTATTCCGATCCTAAGCGGGACCCACGGCAACACAATATTACGATCGTGTTTATCGCACGCGCGGAAGGTGATATGCAAGCAGGTTCAGACGCAAAAAACGTGGCGCTATTTGACAAAGCTAACCTGCCCAAACTTGCTTTTGACCACGCAGATATTTTGAACGACTATTTTAGCGGGCGATTTTAGTTAGCCGTTTAATGCCCGACCTTGGCGTTGCTCTGCGCTTCTTCAAGCGAAACTACCCTTAGCTCTTTAGGGTCCCACAAAGGTGAGATGTTTCGCAGATTCGTTATTATTTTGGGCAATCGTGACATTACATAATCAACATCGTCCATCGTGTTCTCGTGACCAAAGGAGAAACGCAAGCTTCCGTGGATAATCTCGTGCGGTATATCCATAGCCATGAGAACATGCGATGGGTCGAGCGAACCGGAACTACAAGCGGAACCGGTTGATATCGCCATGCCGGACATATCCATGTTTATAAGCAGGGCTTCGCCTTCAATGCATTTAAAGCTTATATTCACCGTGCCGGGCAGGCGTTTTTCAGGGTGTCCGTTTAGTTTGGTATGTGGAATTTCAGCAAGAATCCTACGCTCCAATTCATCACGCAACTTCTTGGTGTGCGCTCTGTCTTTTTCCATTTCGGCAAGACCCACCTCTACACTTTTTGCAAAGCCGATTATCCCCGCCACATTTTCCGTTCCTGCGCGAATCCCACGTTCCTGATGTCCGCCATGCCCTAACGGGTGCATTTTCGTTCCACTGCGGACATATAAAGCGCCCACACCTTTAGGACCGTTTACTTTATGGGCTGAAATCGAAAGAAGATCAATGCCAAGCTCATCAACATTAACTGGCGTTTTCATAAAGGTTTGCACGGCGTCTGTGTGAACGGTTATCCCGCTCTCTTTTGCTATTTTGGTTATCTCGGCGACAGGCTGAATTGTGCCTACCTCGTTGTTGGCATGCATGATGGTTACAAGCGTAGTGTTGCTTTTTATCGCTTCGCGCACAGCTTCCGGGTCTACAATGGCGTCTGCATCCACAGGAACTTGCGTTAACTCATAACCGTTTTTTGATAAATATTTGCAAACTTCCAAAACAGCAGGATGCTCGATAGACGACGTTATTATATGCGAGCCAGAAGCTTTTCTATCTGCCCATGCGTGGCCTTTTATGGCAAGGTTGTTAGACTCGGTTCCACCTGACGTAAAAAATATCTCGGAAGGATCGGCACCGATGGCGTGGGCTATAATATCGCGTGCGGAACTTATTTTTGCCCGCACGGCTCGGCCCAAGTGATGCACAGAAGATGGATTGCCGAACTGATCTGTCATATGAGGCATCATCGCCTCCAGAGCCTCTGGCCGCAAGCGTGTGGTGGCGTTGTTGTCTAAATATACCTGCCTTGTTTCGTTCATTACTTCTTTTCTCCAAAAACTATATGGGCACTAAATTAAAAGCTGTTAGTTAGAGGCGCAATTGGTCGATGTTGGCTTCCGCCATTGGCGTTGTTTCTATTTGCCATGCGGAGGCGTCTCCTTTACGCTGATATTTTATTTTTACGGGCGAGCCGTTAACACCTGAGCAATATCTTGCGGTAATGCTTCCGATAGCATCTATAGAATCTCGGCTTAGTTTGCCTTTAGCTAGTGCCACTGGGCCGCTGACTTCTACCGGGTAGAAAAGGAAATCATCTCCGCCAGCCATCTTTTCAATCTGCTCATTCTCGCCTTCGTTTCTGCCGACGATAACCTTTAACTCATCTGAAAGCCTGAAGTGACGCCCCATCCGCAAAAGTCTTGCGTCTTTAACAGATGCCTCATCATCATGCGTAACAAGGTCTTTCATTCTCTTCGAAAAACTAGCATCGGTTAAAAGGCACCCACCGCCGGAGCAGAGGTTTTCTGTCATGCCAAATTCTTCTTTTGCTATTTGTATCTGTGGTTTGCGGGACCTGCCATGAATGGCAAGCATCTGGTCACGATCTATGAGACCTTCTTTTTCAGCTATAGTAGGCGGCAATAATTTTGCGCAAAGCGGACGAACAAGACGTCCTGCAAGGCCGGATTCTCGTTCTATAAGGCGCATCCTGTCCATTTTTTGCGACATTGCCCGCTGGCCAACAACTTCGCCCGTATAAACAAACGCCGCCCCTTCCTCTTCCATCACTTCTTTGGCTCGCTTGAACATCATAATTCGGCAATCGACGCACGGGTTCATATTTTTGCCATAACCGTAAACAGGGTTTTTCACCATGTCGATATACTTCTCGCCCATAAACTCAAGCCGGACAGGTGCGCCAAGCTCGTCGGCAAGCCGTTTAGCCTCGCTCTTGCATCCGTGGTCGTTTCTAGTGCAAGTGCAAAACGGACTCATGAAGTTTAAAATGATTACCTCAAACCCAAGCTTTTTCATTATCCTTGTCGCAAGGGTACTATCTAACCCGCCAGACAACAGACCTATAACCTTTACAGCCACTGTTTTATTCCACCTCTTCTAATAAAGTATTTCTATGTAGGCTTGAGACCTTAACCGCTCTATCCATGCGGAGCTTCTTTTCTGGTATGCTTCAGCCTTCAGCATGTTTTTGATATTTCCGACCACCTCTGCATAAGGGGTAGGTTCAGGGGTTGTGACGTCCAGCACCTTTATAAGATGATAGCCATACTTTGTTTTTACCGGCCCGCCAACTTCTCCCTTTTTAAGTGAGAAAGCGAGCTTTTCAAAGGCGGGTAACATCTTGCCCCGTGCAAACCAGCCTAAGTCACCACCATCTTTAGCGGCTCCGTCTTCTGAATTAGCTTTGGCCATAAGCGCAAAATCGGCCCCGCCCCGTATTTCCTTTAAAATCTCTTCGATTCTTTTTTTACTTTCGGCCTCACGAGCGCCATCTGCTCCAAGAAGAATTATTATATGGGCCGCACGCACCTTGCCCGGTTTTATAAACTTGGCTTTATTGCGTTTGTAATAGTTTTTGGCTTCTTCGTCTGATATCTCGACAGATGGAACTTCCAAAGACATGATTTGCCGAATCATCATCTGGTTTTTTATTTTTTCGCGATAGTCTTTTATTGTCATTCCTTCTCGCTGTAAAAGCTCGGAGAGTACCTCGTCGGTAATGTTACTTTTCTGTTTTACTTTTTCAACAGATTTGTCTACCGCGCTCTCTTTTATAACAACGTTGTTCTCACGCGCATAGTGCGCCATGATTTTTTCATCAATCATGCTGTTTAAAATATTTTCGTTAGCAAGTTCACCCGGCTTGATCTCTACCTTTTTCTTCTCACTAAACCCTTTTAGCAGAGCAATCTGTTTTTTTACTTCTGACAGGAGAATAATCTCGCCGTTTACATTGGCGACAATACGGTCTTCCACTTCGGCAAAAGTTACAGTAGAGGCAAAAAACAAGATTATAGCGAAGATGCTAAAAGCGGCTTCGTATCTACCTCGATATTCAGTTCTTTTTTTATTTCCACCAGCCAATTTTTAAACTCCTTCTCTCGCTTTTTTATCAACAGTATCTTGCGTATCCTGTCACGCGCATCTTCATATTTCATTGCACGCGGTTTTTCTTTAGCTACGACCTTAAAAATGTGAAATCCGTAAATGGATTTTATCACCTCTGAAACCTGCCCGACTTTTAGCTCGAATACAACGCTTTCAAACTCAGGGGGCATCTGCCCACGGCTGAAATAGCCGAGATCACCGCCCGCCGTTGCATCGGGGCTACGGGAAAATTCCCTGGCTATTTTAGCAAAGTCTCCCTTGTTCAATAGCTTTTTTCTTATCTTTTCCGCCGTCGCCTCGTCTTCCAGCATTATTTGGCTTGCTCTCACGCGCTCTGGCCACTTAAACTTTTCTGCGTGTTCGTTAAAGTAGTCCTTTGTTTCTTTATCGGCAATTTTTATTCGTGAGTCAAGCTCCAGCAGCAACAGCTTACGTATTTTTAACCTTTTTTCCAAAGCGGATTTCCAGTCTTCAAAACTCACATCGTTTGAAGAGAGGATAAGCCCAAGCTTGGCTTCGTCATATTCCCCAAGAAGCGACCCAACCTCTGATTCCAGTTCGTCAGGCGTAACGGAAACATTGCGTCTGTCCGCTTCAACTTCAAGGACTGTGTCGTCTATCATACGGTTCAGCAACGCCTTTTTAAGGTTAATGCTCTCTTTTACGTTACCTTTTTCATCAAAACTTAAAATACCTTTATAGCGCCCAACCTCGGCCCGAAGGTCACCCAGAGTAATAACCTTGCCGCCTACATGTGCAAGAGCAGTGGAAAAATCAGGGACTACTGGTTTTACTTTTAATTCCTTCTCATAGCTATAAAAAAGGAAACTGGAAAGTGCCAGAAGCGGCACGACAATGAAAATAAATTTCTTCAACTCTTTTCTTTCATATTACAAAACGATCATCAGTAAAATCACGGTTTTACAAGCCCATCATTATATTTTATTTGCTACTGATATTAAAGGCAGGCATTTGAAATGCGAAAAACCCCAAAAAACGAAAATCAGCCGAAGACCGCATCCTTGGGAATTACAACAATCCCCTTTTCAGTGACGTGGAACTTCTTCCGATCCTCCTCAGGATTGTATCCTATTTCGGTGTTAGGCGGTATCGTCACGCGCTTGTCTATTATTGCGCGTTTAACTTTTGCACCCCTGCCAATTTTAACACCTTCCATCAACACAGATTTATCCACACGAGCGTAGCTATTTATTCTGCAGTGCGGCGAGAGTATAGAGCGGTTTACCTGACCACCTGAAATGATGCACCCTTCCGATACGAGCGAATCTGTTGCCATACCAATTCTTTTCCCGGCATCGGCAAAAACAAATTTAGCAGGAGGGTAGGGGGGATAGAAACAGCGTATCGGCCATTGGTTGTTATACAGATTAAAAATGGGGGAGACGCTTACAAGGTCTTGCGACGTTTCCCAGTATTGATCCATATCGCCGACATCACGCCAATATCCACGTTCTTCCTCGTTCATTCCCGGAACTTCATTGGTATTAAAATCGTATGCATACACTTTATATTTGTCTATCATCGACGTTATTATGTTTTTACCAAAGTCGTGGTCTGTTTCCATCTGCGCGTCTTCCTCAACGGTTTTTATTAATGCGTCCGTAGAGAAAATATAGTTGCCCATAGAAACGAGCGAAAAATCTTTACGCCCGGGTATAGGCTTTGGAGCCGCTGGCTTTTCTTCAAAACCCTTTATGCGCAACTTCTCATCTACCTCTATAATCCCGAACTGGTTAGATTTCTCAATCGGAAAAGGGATGGCGGAAACCGTAAGGTCAGCCCCCGTGTCGATATGCTGTCTTATCATCTGGCCGACTTCCATTTTATATATATGGTCGCCGCCAAAGACACACACATATTCTGGGCTTTCATCTTTTACAAGATTCATGTTCTGATATATCGCGTCTGCCGTTCCTTTATACCAGTTGCGCCCTGTTCGCATCTGCGCCGGAACTGGGTCTATATAATGCTCCAGTATGGGCGATAGTTGCCATCCTCTTGCCAAATGCCTGTTAAGTGAATCAGACTTAAACTGCGTTAACACTTTTATTTTTGCAAGGCCTGAGTTTATGAAATTGCTCAGAACGAAATCTATAATCCTGTATCTTCCACCAAATGGAACGGCAGGTTTAGAACGGTCGCGTGTTAGCGGATAAAGGCGTCTGCCTTCGCCGCCCGCGAGGATCATGGTGAGAACTTTACCGGATGAGCGCATTAGCTTTTACTTATGGTGAACTTGCGATGATTAGATACCCCAAGATACGTTTTATCAAGATGTTTTTGGGTGGATAGATATTTATTGTTTCCTTAAACCCAGCTATGAACCCTGTTTTTTTCAACCAGTTTAACGAAGCCTTCGTAGTTAGTAACTTTTATGCCCTCAATAATCGGGCTAACCCCACGGGCCAGGATATCTGCTTCGATAACGTATACTTCGTTTTCTTTTAAGGTCTTGGCCATTTTAGATGAATATACCGTTCCGCTCCTGGCCGCTAGCACGCCATCTTCTATCAGCAGGATAACAGAGCCTTGGGTTACAAAACGCAAGCACTCGTCTAGCGTGTTATTGGTAAATGGCGATTTGTTTACTATATGAAGCATTTTTGCTGTTTCCTAGTATGGTACCGTGGCGTCCTGTTCTTCCATAAGAGCTGATATTTCTACCGCTTCCTTCACCTGCACGGGAATTATAAAATCATCCGGTTTGAGGCCACGATCTTCCATCGATTGTTTGTCTACATATATTTTTTCTATTCCATAATCTTCCAACACGCCGTATGTAACGACAAAACCTTTGGTGCCGAGTTTGCTTGTGTCTTGATTTTTTACCAGCGTAAATACGCCATCGCCTATAAAGGTCATTGAGAGGTCTTGTTCATAGGCCGCCATAATGAGGGCGGTTTCAAGACCTTCGTAACCGTATATCGTTCCGTGGGGTGCGTGACGCATCACGAACATAATCTTTTTTACGACCTTCGGCTCTTCTTGTTCCATTCCTTTTTTTATCCGAAGGTTATGAGCCTGTCGGCTTCAATTGTCATGTTGGTTAATTGCCCAAGCCCTGAAACTCTGGCACCTTCAACAACATGGTCGGCACAGATACCACGCCGTTTAGATGCGGCTATACATGCCACGATGTCTATTTTATTTTCCCGGCCCAGTTCGCCCCATCGTTTTTGTATATTACGGTCGTCTTGCGGCGGGTTTGCCGTGTTGCACACGTTCATCACACCATTGTGATAAAAAAAGACGCCCACGATTTCATGCCCGCGAGCTAACGCCGCAGTTATGAAGTGATAGGCTGAATCTGACGCCTGATTGTTATATGGCCCTTCGATGACCTGAACGGCTATTTTCATTATCGTGTGGCATCGCCCCATACCCATGTTTGGCCTGCGGCTTCGCACATGGTTTTAAGCCAGTTCCAGTCAAAGTCTGCGGCATCGTACCCTGCGCCGCCGATGTTAAAGTAGCGGATAAACACTTCCATGGTCTGTTCCATATTTTGCACGCAGGTTCCTATGAGGTTCGCACTGAAAGGAGCGTTAACAGGGCAGGGGTCGTTATAGTATATTGCGTCAGAGTTGCCATATTGCCCGTCGCAGTTAAGTTTGGCGGTTCCAGGGTTATCTCTCCAGTAGTTACCAGTATAGTCTATACAGATGCTTGCCTTATCGACGGCATAACAACTTCCAACAGAAGCTCCCGTTGGTGGCGCACTTGTGGAGGAGTCTCCGCTACCGGAACCTGTCCCACCGCCGCCACTACCACTGCACGAAACAACTGTTAACGCTGACAAAGCTATAAAACCTGCAAGTGAGAGTATTTTAAGCATCGTCATAATAACCTCCCAAATGTAGCGATGGGCGGGAACTGGCCAATTGCCGGGTGATATAGCAATCTATATCTCAGTTATTCCGCCTCTCAAAAAAAACGGGGAAGGGCGCATAGGGCAACCGTCCTTGGCTGGAAAACAATGCCCTACGGCTCCATTCTATCGCTTATTTCGGATTAAATCATCCTGAAAAACGGTTCCCGTACTAATGCCTGTATCTTTTGCAAGTTTTACAAAATCATGAGCCCAAGTATCTACGGCGCAACAGTGGAAGTGAGCGTATGAGGCCAGAACGTTTTTATATATTATCCCGTCACGCTCACCCGTTATTCCGAACCCGCGAAGAGTTTTCCACGCAAATTGTATGTTTTTATCAATGTTTACAGCTTTCGAATGGTGGAACTCGTGACAGTGAAGCTTGCCTTCAGGCGTAAACCATTTGGGCTTGCCTGTAGATTCAAGCGCCATATATCCTAATCCAGTCGGTTTTTTGGTCATCTCGATATCAATAGGCAAGGCGGCGACCATATCTTTTTTAAGCCCGTTATATGTTATGGAACGTGCAAGATACATAAGCCCGCCGCATTCGGCATAAACCGGGAGCCCGTTTTCGATGGCCGTTTTTATCTGTTTCCGTAACGATACATTTGCCTCAAGCTGATTTATGAAAATTTCGGGGAACCCTCCGCCTATGTAAAGGGCATTTACGCTTGGCAGTTCTTTGCTTTCCATCGGGCTAAAAGGGACAATTTTTGCCCCCTCGGCTTCCAGCGCCTCGATATTATCTGGATAATAAAAAGTAAAAGCGCGGTCTATTGCTATTCCGATTTTAACCGTGGCAGGACACGTTTTAAGATGTAGAGGTTTTACAGCTTCTATCGGAGGGGCGGAATTGGAAATTTCCAAAACGCGGTTAAGGTTTATGTTTTTTTCGGCGGTCTCCACCATTGTTTCTATTTTTTTCTTAAGAGCGTTATCTTCCTTTAGTGGAATAAGCCCCAAGTGTCTCTCTTTAACGCCTAAAGCGTTTGGCATTTTAGGGATTACACCTAAAACCTCTATTCCTACATAACGCTTTATAGCGGCTAAAAGTTTCGTTTCATGCCGGGTGCTTGCTACTTTGTTGAGTATTACCCCCGATATTTCAAGGTCGGTATCGAAATTCATTTGCCCCAAAATCAGCGGGGCGATGCCACGGTTCATGCGGGTGGAATCTATTACCAGTATCACCCGGCTCCCTGTGAGTTTTGCAAGCTCGGCCGTGCTGTCTGTTCCGTCCTCGTTAAGCCCGTCGAAAAGGCCAAGGCTCCCCTCCGTAACGGCTATATTCGCTCCTTTTGTTGCATACTGAAACGACCGGAGAATGTTTATGGCACCCATCATATAAAAATCGAGGTTCCGGCATTGCCTGCCCGCCGATTGAGACAACCACATAGGGTCGATGTAATCCGGCCCCTTTTTAAAAGGTTGAACAATCATTCCGCGTTTTTTTAAAGCACCACAGATACCTGCCGTAACAGTGGTTTTGCCGGCGCTCCTGTGTGGCCCCGATATGAGCAGTTTCGGTATTTTAAACACGGGTTCGTTTCTATTTGGATGCTATCATCATCACGTCACACGGAGCATGTTTTAAAATGGATTTGGCGACGTTGCTTGTAAATATGTCGAACATGCCATGTTCGTGATGTGCCCCCATTAAAATGAGGTCAGTGTCCCATTCCTTTGCGTATTTTAAAACGATATCGGCAGGGTCGCCGTTATCCACATGAATTGAGTGCGATATGGAGTTACCTGCAAACCATTTTGTATATTCCTCAATGCTTTTGCGATGCGTTTCCTTGTGGAGTGCCAATTCTCGTTCCAGAATTTCAGGCGGCATAAGGTTCAACCCGCCGGAGCCTAGCTCCTCTGCCACAGAAAAAACGCCAAGAAAGTTTAAGTGAAGCCCCGGTAACATAGACAGGGAGGCCGCCGCCCTACGGATGGCGTCGAGCGGTTTGGCGTATAGCTCATGGTTAGGGGGCGGGACGGCTACAAGAACTTTTTGATATGCGGGTTTCATAACGTTGTCTCCTATATCCAGTTTTTAGGGTAGTGCCTGTCCGGGGCTATATTATTAACAAACAGTGCAACGACAAGCAAAACAAGCGCTCCTGCCAGAACGGGGTATGCCACAAAGCTTAAACCTTGCTCTGTGTTAACGGCGATAAGGGCCGTGGCACCTCCCGGTGGATGCAAGGTTCTGGTAGATAACATGGCTACTATGGCAAGGGATACCGCAAGGGCGACCGATAAATCTGTTTTTCCAAGCATTTGATATATCGCCACCGCTATTATGGCAGAGATAACATGCCCGCCGATAAGGTTCCTTGGTTGCGATAACGGGCCTTCAAGTGCCGAGTATAACAGCACGGCTGACGCTCCGAAAGAGCCTATCATCATAGGAACACCCGCCCTGTAGGTTATGCTTGCAACGCAGAATATGCCGATAAAGGAGCCGACCCATGACCAGAAAATATAGCTGGTTTTAACTCTGGGCGGTGATTTTTGGCCCAGCCCTTTCATTTTGCTGAAAATAAGCGCCAAACCAGATTTTTGGGGATCGTCAG
>UOGC01000163.1_pt1 | contig 11642 bp, 8 predicted proteins | sample 1988541 | NCBI WGS metagenome assembly UOGC01 (sample SAMEA4712194, study PRJEB27164) | hydrothermal vent metagenome | biome: marine basaltic hydrothermal vent biome; feature: marine hydrothermal vent; material: mineral | place: Pacific Ocean | collected 2011-06-14/2011-07-23 | depth 1689 m
CGCTCGAATAGCCAAGTTCCACCTTAAGTGAATCGTATGCGGTTACCACGAAATAGAACGCAGAGTTCTCTGCCAACTGCGTAACCTGATATGTCGTCGTATACCCCACATCGATGCTTTGCGTGTAGTTTTCAGATTCTGTTCCATAATAAACCTTGAATCCGGCAATGTCGGTTGTTTGTGAGCCGCTAGTATAGGTTGAAGGAATATCCCAAGATAGAACTGCATCAGCGGCGATGGCAGGAGAAATACTCAAAAAAGTAAAAGTGACAACCGCAAGGAAGGAGTGAAAAAAGTAGTACGTGTCTTTTAAAAGTTTCATTTTTGCCTCTTCGGTAACTCGGCTGTCCTTCCATCACATGCAGGGTGGAAGGACCCGTGGTTTTGCGTCCCCCGGTTGCCCAGGGTTTGCCTTTTCGGAAGCGAGAGCCGCTATTAACTCTCTGTTCCGTGCTGAACTACTTTGAAATGCAATGATAGTGCCATAATTTTGTTCTAAATGATAAAAAGTAATGTATTATATAACAAGGATATGCAACAAATGTCTGGTTGGAAGGTGTGTATTCAATTAAAACTATCGTCGACTTTCTTTATAAATAGTCTAATAAATGTAACAGTTTTCAAAAAAGTGTATTGAAATATAAAAACTAAACTTTGTTGTGTGTCTTGATAATTCCTTTTGGTAAAAAAAGAAAGTGATGACATAGAGTTTGCTGTAATAGGGCCGATATCTAACTATTTAAAAAATTATGGTATACACCTACTTCTCGCTTCTCCCCCTCTCAAGCATAGCCTTGTGTCTTGCCCTGGGTGCTTTTACCTTCTCCCGCAACCCGCGCAACCCCGTAAACATAGGGTTTGCCTTGGGAATGGCAAGCATTGCGCTTATAGAAACTGGAAACGCTATAACGTTGTTTTCTCTCTCTTCGTCAGGCACCGTAGCGCCAGGGATGAAACTTTCCACCATAGGCGAAGCTCTCATGCCTGTTGTATGGTATGTGTTCTCAGTCACGTTTACCCGGGTAAACCCCAAGGAGGCACTTCAAGGCAAACTTCCTTTTTTCGTTGGACTAACACTGGTTGCCCTGTTCTTCATTGCTCTTATCGGTTCGCCGGATTTTCTCTCCGCTCCAAACTTTAACAGTGTCTCTCCATTTTTCACAATTGGAACATTCGGAAAGTATTTTTATGTCTATTTGATAGTTGGAATAGTCCTGAATCTTGGTTCTCTTGAAAATACTCTGCGTTCATCAAGCGGTATTCAGAGATGGCAAATAAAATATATTATTTTCGGCGTCGGGGCCATCCTGATCTTGTTTATCTACAAGGCAACTCAGGCGCTTCTTTTCTCGGCGATCAACATACAGCTACTTCCAGTTATTTCCGTTGTTATTATCATTTCCACATCTATCATGGCGCTTTTTATCGTTCGGCATAGGCTGTTGGATGTGGATGTGTTCGTTTCGAGATACGTTGTCTATAACTCCGTTACTGTGCTGATAGTGGGCGCATACCTGCTATCCGTTGGAGTGATAGTTCAGGGAGCCAAATATCTTAATATTCCGTTTAATTACTTTTTCTCTGCGTTATTCATTTTTATATCGGCCCTGGCGCTCCTTGTACTTCTTTTCACGGCATCGCTTCGCAGAAAAGTTCAGCTCTTCATAAATAGAAATTTTTACAGGCATAAATATGAGTTTCGCGACAAGTGGATGGAGAGCATTAAGAGGATAAGCTCTCAACGATCGGTGGACGATATCCAGAAGACTCTCATTGAAATGATATCCGAGACGATGGGCGCAAAATCTGTGCGTCTCTGGCTTTACGATTCGGCTTCGAAGAGCTATCTACCGGTAAACCAAATGTCCGATGCAAGTAATAACCGGATGGGTAAGGATGCCCCGCTTCTGTTCTATATAAAACAAAACATGGCTCCGTTCCTGCTTAAAGATGTAGATGAAGGTGCGTCTGGCGAAATGAAAACCTTGATGAAAAAAACCGAAACAGTTCTTTGTGCCCCTCTGCTGGCTGGCAGTGAAGTTGTTGGCTTCGTTTTGCAAGGCAAAGATATCTCTGGCGAGCAATACAAGCAGGATGATTTCGAACTTTTAACGGCCCTCACCACCCAGACAGCCGTACAGATCAAGAACACCCGGCTTGCACAAGATCTCATGGCGGTAAAGCAGATTGATGCATTCGCTAAAATGTCATCGTTTGTAATGCATGACCTGAAAAACCTTACAAATATGCTTTCTCTTGTTAGTCAAAATGCAAAAGGGAACATGGATAACCCGGAGTTTCAGAAGGATGCCATGAACACGGTGGAAGGAACTGTGGCAAGGATGAAAAAGCTGATAGAAAAACTTTCGACCGTGCAAGGCGGCTTTGAGTTTGAGCTGGAATCGGTCAATCTTGTTTCTCTTATTGGGAACAGTGCAGACAAAGCGATAATGGGCTATGAAAGTAGTATAAAAATATTTCAAGGCATAGATAAATCTCTTGAAGTTTATGTCGACCGGGAGGCTATAGAAATGGTACTCTTGAACATCATCAAAAACTCTTGCGAAGCCATATGTGGCGATGGCGCAATTGATATAAAAGCTTCTATGTACGGCCAGAATGTAGAGATCATCGTGTCGGATACCGGGTGTGGCATGTCTGAAGAGTTTATCGAAAAAAGCCTTTTTACCCCGTTTAAATCTACCAAGGACTACGGCTTTGGTATTGGCCTTTACCAGTGCAAATCTATTGTAGAATCGCATGGTGGCAAGATTGATGTTACAAGTAAAAAAAATGAGGGAACCACTTTCATTGTGAGTTTGCCTGCAAGCGGTGCCAGAAAGAGCAGAGCTTAAAAACCGATGGCAACCACTAAAATACTTGTCGTTGAAGACGATAAAAATATAAGAACCCAAATGAAGTGGGCGCTGGCTTCTGACTATGAAGTCTTGTTGGCAGAAGACGGAGTTGAGGCCATGGAGGTTCTAGTAAGTGAACGTCCTCCACTGGTTACGTTAGACTTGGGCCTGCCTCCAAACCCTGAAGGAACAAGCGAAGGGTTGAAATTGCTTGGCCAGATTTTAGGAATAGCTTCGGATACGAAGGTTATTATCGTAACCGGCAACCCGGATAGGTCCGCCGCATTAAACGCTATTTCACAGGGAGCCCACGATTTTTTCACAAAGCCTATAAATATAGATGAATTAAAGGCCATATTAAAACGCGCTCATTATGTACACACACTTGAAGCTGAATATAAAGCTTTGCAAAAACAGGTCGGCACAGGTGATTTTGACGATATTATTGGCACAAGCCCTGAAATGCAATCGGTTTACAGCTCCATAAAAAAGGTGGCTACAGCCGATATCCCGGTTCTGATAACGGGGGAGTCTGGCACTGGCAAGGAGCTTGCCGCCAAAGCCATTCATAACAGAAGTATGCGAAAAGAAAAACCTTTTGTTCCTATAAACTGCGGAGCTATACCTGAGAACCTTATGGAGAGCGAGCTTTTTGGCCATGAAAAAGGTGCTTTTACAGGGGCGCACGCTCAAAGGAAGGGAAAAGTGGAAATGGCCGATGGCGGCACACTGTTTCTGGACGAAATAGGAGAGCTGGCCCCGCAACTTCAGGTAAAGATGTTGCGCTTTCTTCAAGATCATAAGGTAGAGCGCGTAGGTGGCAGAAAGGTTATGGAGATAGATGTGAGGGTTGTTGCGGCTACCAATCGTGACTTGTCGCAAATGGTATCGGCGGAAACTTTTAGAGAAGATCTATACTACAGGTTGGCTGTTGTAACCATCGATATGCCACCTCTCAGGGAGCGCGTTGGCGATATCGAGCTTTTGGCTAAATCTTTTCTTCAGAAGTTTGCCGTTAACAGAGACCTGCCTAAACAGCTCGGTAAAGAAGCCATGGATGCCGTAAGGGTCCATAACTGGCCAGGAAACGTAAGGGAGCTTGAAAATACCATGCGCAGGGCCACTCTTGCCGAGGGGCGCACGGTTACGTTAGAGGATATTGGCCTGGATACAACTGAAGAAGGCGTTCAACCGCTTGATTTAAAAGAGGCTAAAGATGCTTTATATAGAAAATATATACATTTGGCTTTTGTTAAACACGAGGGCAACATAACCAAAGCGGCAGAAGAGCTTAAAATATCACGCCCCACCTTGCACAGCATCATGAGAAGGCTGGGAATAGACCTTGAATAACATTGTCAGTAAACTTTTTTACATCTAATTCCTACCGCTAATCATTTGAAAATATGGGTATTTTAGCGTTTGTCGCTCTTTTCCCTATTTCATCTCAAAGTAGCTGTAAACTTTCTTTACAGTTGCCCTCGGTGCTTTGTTCCATCGCTAGTGCTTGATATATATGGCTTTACTCTTGTTCTGCCATTTTTGTCACATTTTAAACCGTTTCAGCTATAAAAACTTTTTACACTCCGGTAGCGTTTTCTGAGAGCGGCTATTTGTTGTCTTATAAAAAAGTCTTTATTAATCAAGTGGATAAAGTTTGTTTTGCCGGTTTGGTGGTAATTGGCACGAAGCTTGTATATATGCTGGGTATGATGAAAAATAAAAACGCGAAACACAATGTTGCGAGTTTGAATTTAATGGAAAAGATAAAGAACAAGAACAAGGGGGAGAAGGAAATGAGAATGAAGGGAAAGATTACTAACTTTCTTATGTTGCTGTGCTTGGTCACAGTAATCGGCGCAGGGCAGGCCTCAGCTGCTCTTATCCCGATGACTTTACAGGCGCCTGATATTTACTCAGATTCGCCAGGTGCTTACAGTTACAATGCGACCACGAATAATCTTTTGTCCACGGCCACATCAGTAGACGTTACGTTTGATTTTTCGAGCTTCATCTCCGTTACAGGCGGGGCGTACAATGCCAGCTTCTACGTGGACAATACCGGTAACTTAATGAGTGGAAAAACCAATACGGTAGAGATAAACGGTGCTTTCACACATGATGCAGTAGCCTATAGTGGCCTACTGATAAGTGGTAACATAACCAATTTTGGGTGGGTCTCTTCAGGAAATACTTTAACGTTCAATTTCCTCTTTGATGTTACAGGTGGCGCGCTATCTGGTTTTTACACGAATAATACGGGTGGCAATGTTAGTGTTGCCGAGAATAGTAGCTTTGCGTCATGGGATGCTGACCATGCTAATCTTTCTGGAAGAGTGAAAACTGACACGGCTCCGGTTCCTGAGCCTGCAACGCTGATTCTTCTTGGCTCCGGGCTTGCCGGGTTTGCCTTGATGAGGAGAAGACAGAGCTAAAGCAAAAGCTTGGTAAAATCCAAAAAGCCGCAGGTCTTATGATCTGCGGCTTTTTTTATTTTGACTTTCTCCAGATAAAAGATTATATGTAATTTGCAGGAATTATAGTATAGTTATGTCTACTTATGTTAGATATCCCAATTATGAAGTTACCTGTGCGCTTGAGAATGATGGCAGTGGAGGCGGTTCCTCCGGCGGCGCCCAAAGCGTTTTATTAACATGGGACCTACCTAAGACTTATACTGATGGCGACCCACTGGATCCAAATGATATTGGAGGCTACTGAACCACTCACTTAGGTGTAACTCTCCAGAGTTTCATATTTCAGCAAGCTCGGCTGAATCGTTCTACGAATGGTTTTATATAACTTTGGCTTTTACGAAAAGAGCTTTTACTTTGTCTGGCGGGGCTTCACTTACCAGGCTGTAACCTAGCCCATCTTCACTCCACACAGCCACGGTGTAACCCATGTCGAGTTTTGGTGGCACAACCGCTCCCTCAACGTTGAACTGCTGAGGATAGAAGGAAAATAGCGTGCTTCGCTTTCCGCCTATTTCAAAATGAAAAACTCCGGCGGCGTATTCACCCAGGGCGCAACGCCTTCCGCCTTCCACCGCACTTGTGGTGATAATTTCTGGCACTCTTACAACCCTGTCTAGCCTTTTTGAAAGCCATGTGGCAACTTGCTCTGCGTTGACAGAAACAAAATCAGGCTCGCTATGCATCTCGTGGTTTTTAATAGAAATGGCACACAGCCTTTTAAGAGCGCTTTGGGTTTGGAGCTGTGCCCAATAAGAATAGCTCGAGGCGGAAAGCCCGACCACAAGAAGAACTGACGCGGCCATTGCACCCCATCTGCGCCATCTGTTTTTAACTGGCCTTAGAGCCTTTGTGTTGTTAATCACGGATGAAACAAGAGTTTCTGGCATTTGCGCCATCGTTCCTAACGCCATTTTAATAGAGCGCTCGGCTTCAAGTCTTTTTATAAGCTTGGTATGACAGGCATCGCAATTTTGGATATGCTTTACGACCCCGGCAAAATATGGATCGTCTGTTTCCAGCGATGGAACCGTGTCCAGCTCTATCTTAAGGTTTTCACATCTCATGTTTTTCACCATTAACTATTTTTAAAGACGGTGGCGTTGCACTTGCAAGGTCTTTTCTCATAGCTTTTTTTGCTCTGTGGATACGGCTCATAACGGTGCCCATAGGAATATCCAAAGATTCAGCTATCTCCTGATAGCTTTCTCCTGACAGGAAATGTGCAACCAGAGGTAGCCTGTATTTTGGATCAAGTTTGTTAAGGGACTTTGAAATATCCTCAAACTTGAAATGTTCCGGCCAGTCATTTTTCTCCGGCTTGTTGTTGTCGGGAATGTTGTTAATATCAACTTCGGCGTAAGGTTTTCGTTTGCGGTACTCGTCTACAAAATGCCGATACAGTATTGAGCAGAGCCATGACTTGCATTTTTTATGCTCTTTTAACGTATGAAAGGATTTTCGAGCTTTTAAATAAACTTCCTGTACCATATCTTCGGCATCGTCCCTACTGCCTGCCAGGTGATGTGCCATTTTATATAGCGTCTCTATATGAGGGATCGTAATCTCTTCAAACCTGGCCATTTGGTTTAAACCTTGCTATATAACGTGTCAGTTCTATGTAGATCATATAGCAGGCGTTTGGCACTCATGTCAAACAGGCGCAACATTTGCTCTGCTTTCCTTATTGGAAAACCGCCCGACCCGAACCTGGAGGGGGAACAGTATCGGGCCGGACGGGTTAAATGCGTATCAACTGCTAAAAAGAAAAACATGGTTTTGTTTATTCTGTAATTTTTCAGCTTTATCCCTTTCTATTAGGGGCTCTCATGTATAAGACGGGTTTTTATCGGGTTTATTCCCACGCTCTGTTTTTTTCTCAACCTTTACTTTTTCGACTTTAGGGTATATTAATCTTATAGGGAAATTATATTGTGACAATAGACTGAGCGTGCTAAAGTCTGGCGCGCCCGGGGCCATGCGGTAATTTCGGTGATAGTAGAGAACTTTTAAACGAGGACGAAGCTAAGCTGGGGGGTCGTGATGCCTAAGAAAAAAACTGGCAAGAAAAGAAGAACACGCGTTGTACGTCATAAAAAGACCAGCGCAAAGAAAACTCCGCGCGTATCATCAAAAATCAGGGTCGCCAAAAAGAAAAGCGCGAAACCCAAAAAAACGCTGAAAACAGCTGTTAGCGTTATCGACATCAAAAAAAGAGCTAAGAGAGCTTTTGTTGATGTGGAGATGGTTAAAGGCTTCGTAGATAAATGGACCCCGCCTGATTTTAAGGTCGAAGTTCGCCGCCCGGACGATTTGCTGGTCTGTGACATTACCTTTAAAAACCTGAAACTGGATGGCAACAATCCGCCGGCGCTGGTTCGTAAGCAGGAAAAACGTTCGACCGTGATGATCGTCGAGTTTCCACCGCAAAGTTTTGGCGAAGAAGCTTATCTCGACGCTACCGGTGAAGAAGTCGGTAGCGATAGCAATCCGCAAGAGAACAAGTTCCCCGAAGCCTCGAAGATGCCTGACTATCCCAAAAAGAACAAAACCGCCAGCGAACCGGCTGAGGACGTACCATCACTTGCAGGTACGCGTGTTCGTATGGCAGGCAAAAGTCGAGTGGCCTACGTTATGCCATCGGCTGAAGCAAGCTGGCCTTTTAGCATTAATGGCGTGTTAAGTGCCATGGGGAGCTGGAAAATGCGCCTCGATATTAATGCCGCTCCTGATTTTACACCCACATTAGCCAAGCCCGGCCAATTCGACCGGAAGTGGCTTAGGGAATATGTTATTAAAAATTCGGCACTCAAGGAAAATACCAAAAAAGTTATTGAAGCTTTGGAAGCCTCAGGTGCCAGACGTATTGGCCGCCCTCTCTTGAGGTCTGCACGCAAAGTTTCAGATATCGCTATTCGCGCACTTGGTAGACGCAATACGAGAGGTTTGAGCTTGTTGATAAAACGGGCCATGCGGACGGAAGTTATGGCTTTGTCCGAGCGTTTCCCTGAATTGCGTAAACCAGAGGAGAGGGCCGCTGCTCTACTGGCAATATCCTATGAGGCAAGCAAAAATCTTGCGGTTAGTAAATCGCGTTTTAATCTTGATGTTGGCGTCATCAGCAAAATACCGTTTTTGCCGGTTGTTCTTATGCCTCACGAACCGGCTAAAGACGAAACCTCACTGGAAATACCTTATCGGCTAATCTTGTCACCCACGGCCAGCGCACGTTGGTCGCACAAAAATATACCTGTCTTCCATAACAACCGGGCAGAGCTGTGGCACACGCGCCTTACTACTTCTAACAACGATACCGGGCCGGATAGTGCAAGCCGCGTGCGAGCCTTGTGGTCGCCCGACTATGAATATCACAGCCCTGCTAATCAAGCTTTGCTCCTTAAATTGCTAAAAGATATTAACCCGTTTCGTATGAGCCTGGATCCTTTAGACCGCATTATGCTCGTACAATTGATGGCGGGTTACAACGAACCAAAATATCGACCAAAGTCGAGCCAGGCGAACCGGCTGATGCTCTCCTCCATGGGTGGCCTGCTGGATGTGGAGGGAAGCTGGGATTCTCGCCCTGGCCTTGTGAGCCTTGAACAGTGGCGTCATTTGGCTACTTTAGGGCGCGATCATTATGTGCGGGTGGTTTACGCAGGTTTTTTGTGTCCCTTTGGTCACGCCGCTTCCCTGATTAAGGTGACCGAACGAAAGTTTGAAAACCATGGCAGTAGCAGTAAGCGTATAGCCGTGTTACGCCAGCGCTTTTTTATTGTGGTGCGTGAGCAGAGTAAAGATTTTACGGGTGCGGGACATCAATACAAGGGGCGCAACTTTCCTTTTAAAACGGTAGAAATTTTAACCCGCGTAACACCCAACCTGCTGGCACCGGAAAAAGCCGCTTGTACTCTCACAGCTAAATCAGGTTCAACCATATATACGGGGCAGGTGCCGCCAAGAGCGGCGTTTTGGCCCATGGTTAGCAACAGCCACGATTTTCAGTTCGATGTAGCTGTTACCGATATCAGTGGTATACGCAATACCCTTTCCGTGCCGTTGCTGTTTGTTGGTACTGAAGCTAACGCTATCAAGGCCAACGAGGTGGTTGAAGCTTATAACCTGCAAGCTACGATGGAGCGGCGCCGAACTTCTTTAGACGGTGCCACGGTTTGTTATGCTCCGGTTGATCTTAATGCAAAGGGTGATCCGCGTCTGCCTACCGAGATGATGGTTTTTGCCGCTACCGTTCCAAGCGTAGGGGCAAACCGGCCCAAACATTATCCAGAAGTGGAAAAGGCCGAGGTTGGCATCCGTGCCGTGCAACGTCTTATGGGCAGGAGCGATGCGCTGGTTGAGGTGCAATATCCGCAAGTATATAAAACCCACGGCATAGGTGGCTCTGGCAATAAGGGTGAACTGTTCCTTGAAGCCTTGCAAGGTTTCTCGCTTGAGTTTGGCGCTGGTGCCGGTCAATCTAAAAGTGATGCCTTGGGTGGGCTTGTTTCACCAGCTATGGTGATTCAGGGATTATCCAGGAAGATGGGGCCTGTTGATGATTTGACTAACGTTGCCAAAGACAAATTTAACCCGGCGCAGTTCTTTGGCAATGCCGACCCCAAAATTTTAGGTGGCATCCGTTTGCTTGATCTGCTCTCCGCCATCACCGGGCTTAACAAGGCCAGTGTGCCCAAGATGTTAAGCCGCGAATTTCCTGACAGGGTTGAGGCTAGTTATCACTGGAGCACAAACATTACAAACTCGCAAACCAAGTTGTTCGAACCGATCGGGAACAGCACCAAGCTCACTTTGGATACCAAAATAGTTTCTTACCTCAATAACCCTTCGGCAACGGAGTTCAGCTCAAAGGGCGAGCTTGTTCATTTTAAGGTGAACCTGTTCAGCTTTGTTATCGTCTGGTTCGATAAACTCAAGTTTGAGGCGAGCCAGGGCGGCAAACCGGATGTAACCGTAGAGTTTCACCCAGGTGACGAGGCTATCACTTTTGGAGGCCCGTTAGAATTTGTTAACGAACTGCGTAGCCTTATTCCAAGCGGTATTTTTTCTGATTCGCCGGCAATATCCGTTACGCCAAGTGGTATCTCCGCCGGCTATTCCCTGAACCTGCCTAGCATCGGCGTTGGTGTGTTTACATTATCCAACGCTTCGCTGGGCGCGCGTTTTTCGTTACCATTCGATTCCAAACCGGCTATGGTGCGTTTTAACTTTTCCGAGCGTCAAAGCCCGTTTAGCTTAACAGTCTCCATGTTAGGTGGCGGAGGCTTTTTCGCCATTGCCGTTGGAGCCGAAGGGGTGCAGGAGATTGAAGCGGCATTGGAGTTTGGTGCCGCAGTATCGATAAGCCTTGGTGTGGCCAGCGGCGGTGTTGAAATCAAAGCCGGGGTTTATTTTCACTGGCAACAGTCTAGTGGCGATGGAGTTGTTGAACTTGCAGGTTATGTGCGATTACATGGTGAACTATCTGTGCTGGGGCTTATCTCGGCTTCGCTCACGTTTAATCTGCAGTTGGCATATTTAAAACAGGGCAATGAATCGCTCGTGTGGGGTGAGGCTACCTTGGTGGTGGAGATTGACCTCTTTATTTTTAGCGCGGACGTGTCTATAAAGTGTCGGCGTGAGTTTGCCGGTTGTGAATCGGACCCTAAATTTATAGAACTTATCCCGGATCAGCATACATGGAGTACCTACTGTGACGCATTTGCGAAGGAGGTAGCATAATGGCTAAGCAAAGCTTACTATGGACGGCCCTGCCAAATGGCTATAGTACCGATGGAAAACAACTTCGTGTTTCGGTTCTGGTATCTCCGCGACTGAACCCGCAGAACTCGTCTAATATCCTTAAGAGTTTTCACGATTTTATTAACTGGCCCGATACCGTGAGGCGAGCCGGGTTTGCTGTTAAATACGGTGCTGACAAGGTTATCATTCCGGGGAATAAATTTGGGGGTAGTAACTGTGTTGACGGCTCGCTTGGCGTAGCCGATTCTGATGTTTGGCAGGCCCTGTTCCCGAACGATACTTTCGTTCGCGGTTTTCAGTTTAATGATATGAAAAACAACGTCGTGCTCTCTTACGATACGCAAGAAGTGCTGGCTTTGATTAAAGAGCTCTATTCACGTTTGGCGACGATTTCAGGCGATCAATTGCCGGAACTTTCCACAATTCGTCAGGAACCTAAATGGGCCGAACTGATTCAGGCGGTGGAGCGCTGTGACAGCCGTTATGTAGATGAAACCGGCATGTATAATTCGAAGCGTTTGTTTGGTGACATCGTCAAAGGGTTTCATAC
>UOGC01000038.1_pt1 | contig 11410 bp, 9 predicted proteins | sample 1988541 | NCBI WGS metagenome assembly UOGC01 (sample SAMEA4712194, study PRJEB27164) | hydrothermal vent metagenome | biome: marine basaltic hydrothermal vent biome; feature: marine hydrothermal vent; material: mineral | place: Pacific Ocean | collected 2011-06-14/2011-07-23 | depth 1689 m
GAGACGCAGGCATTTATGGAATGGCCGGATTGGCTATTGAATTATCAGGTGCACTAAATTTAAATGTTCCGATAGAAATAATAGCCGGAGTTAGCGCCGCAAGTTCCGCTGGTGCAAGGCTTGGCGCTCCGCTCACACTCGATTTTGCCACGATAAGCTTAAGCGATCTGCTGGTACCATGGGAGATGATAAAACGAAGGCTAGAAGCCGTGGCCACGGCAGATTTAGTTGTAGCGCTATACAACCCCAAAAGTAAAAAAAGAGTGGAACAACTGGCAGAAGCCGCCGCAATTTTTTTAAAACATCGCAAGGCTGAAACTCCTGTTGGCATTTGCGATTCTATCGGCCTTGATAACGAGCGGACAGTTATAACTACGCTAGGCAAATTCCTTGAAGAAGATATCGGCATGCGAACCACGGTGATAGTAGGTAACAGCTCGTCGAAAATAATCGGCGGCTGGTTTGTTAATCCACGAGGATACAAAATATGATTCTGCTTTTTGGGGGAACAAGCGACGCGGCTGAAATTTCGGAAAGGGTAGCGAAGCTGGGGTATAAAGTGCTTGTTTCCACCGCAACGGATGTTGAACTTAACGTAGGATCGCACAAGCTTATTAAAAGACAAGTGGGGCGCATAAATTTAAATGAAATAAAAAGGCTTATCACCGATCGTGGCATAAAAATGGTGATAGACGCCACACATCCATACGCTGAGATCGTGCGAAACAATGCAAGAACGGCGGCCAAGGCGTGTAATGTTCCTTATCTCACGTTTATGCGCCCTGCTCAAAAGTATGACTACGAAAATATTTTTTGGGCGGAAACTCATAAAGAGTCAGCAGAAATAGCTTTTTCATCTGGCAAAACGGTTTTTACCATGACAGGCTCAAAAGATATCGCAACATATGCAAAACAATCTAAAGAAAAGGGTGTTGCACTTGTTGCGCGGGTTTTAAATCATCCGCAGTCGATAGAATCCTGCCGTATCGCCGGAATTGCTTCTTCCCATATCGTAGCAGGAAGGGGGCCTTTTACTGTAGAGCAAAACCTTGAGCAGATAAGGGCCTTCAAGGCTGGGGTGATAGTAACAAAAGATAGCGGTGTAGCTGGCGGAGTATTAGAAAAAATGGAAGCGGCAAAACAGGCAGGTGCCATAATGGTAATCGTAAAAAGACCACAGCATGACAAAAGCGGATCGTTTGAAACAATCAAGAAGCTGATTGAAGCATTTCAAAAAATAATTTATACTTTGCCATGATTATCTGGATAGACGCAGACGCCGCCCCACGAGCCATCAAGGAAATGGTTTTCAGAGCGGCTAAAAGAACCAACACGCAGGTTAACCTTGTGGCCAACTCATACATGACCATTCCCGACATCCCACTTTTTACTTTCACTAAAGTCGATAGCGGGCCAGACGAAGCAGACCACCACATTGAAAACAACATGGCAGGGGGAGATATTGTGGTTACAGCCGACATTCCATTGGCGGCAAAAGCAGTGGCGAGGGGCGGTTATGTTATAAACCCTATGGGAAAAGAACACACAAAAGATAACGTGGGTGAACAACTTGCCACCCGCAACCTTATGACGCATCTTCGAAGCGCCGGGATGGAAACAGGTGGCCCCCCGGCATTATCCAAAAAAAACATTCAGGCATTCGCCAACATTCTGGACCGTTTACTTACACGCCTGCTAAAGGGTGCATAAACCATTTACGCTAACGACCTAAAGCAGAAAGGCTTTTTATTTCGTACCTCGCAATGCCAACACCCATGTAGTGGTGCCGGTTGACGTAAGATCGATAACAGGTGTGCTTTGACTCACTTCATTAAAGTTTACAGAGCCCATATATGAAGCTTCGGTATAAGCTATCGCAGGCTCACCCGGATATTGATAGGTCTGCGGTTGCACGGCCTGAAAGTCCGCCATTACCATATTCCGGCTTGGGTCCACGCACCTGTTACCTCGTCTATTGATCTAACCGTGGTGGTAATTTCGGTTGGGAGGTACCTCCTACTCCACCTCCGCCGCAATGCGCTAAAGTTCCTAAAGCTATAAAGAGAATAAAAAAAGGGGGGAAGCGTTTAAGCTCCCCCCCTGGAAAAACAAGCCCGTGGCTAAATTGTGTAGCCACGCTCTCCATGAAGACTAAGGTCGAGGCCTGTAACTTCCTCTTCCTCAGAAACTCTAAGCCCCATAGTAGCATCGAGAACTTTGAGAATTATAAACGTAACTCCGAAGCTGTAGATCCATGCGGCGGCAACGCTTATAAACTGGGTTCCAAGCTGACCCGGGTTGCCAAAGAACAGACCGTCCGCTCCGCCAATAGCGGCGCTTGCGAAAAGCCCCGTGGCCAAGGCACCAACCGTTCCGCCCAAACCATGAACAGCAAAGACGTCGAGCGCATCGTCATACCCGAACCTGTGTTTTGCAACAACAGCCAGATAACATATCACTCCAGCCAGAGCGCCTATTACCAAAGCGGATATCGGGCCAACAAACCCTGCCGCAGGTGTAATCGCAACAAGCCCTGCAACAGCGCCTGAGGCGGCTCCAAGAAATGTTGGTTTACCTCTGTGAATCCACTCGGTGAAAACCCAGCCAAGTATGGCCGCGCCAGTAGCTATCTGCGTTACCACAAAAGCGGATACCGCAATGGTATCCGCCGCAAGAGCGCTCCCTGCGTTAAAGCCAAACCAGCCAAACCACAAAAGCCCCGCCCCGATAAGAGTAAGGGGAAGGTTGTGCGGAGGCATAGCCTCTCGTGGAAATCCTTTACGCTTGCCAAGTATTATGCAGGCCGCAAGAGCCGAAACACCTGAGCTTATGTGAACAACAAGTCCGCCGGCAAAGTCCAACGCACCCAGATCACTCATCCAGCCGCCGCCCCATACCCAGTGGCATAGCGGATCGTAAACCAGTGTCGACCAGAGAACGATAAACACTATATAGGTCGTAAATTTCATCCGCCCTACGATGGCACCAGATATAAGCGCCGGTGTGAGGATGGCGAACATCATCTGAAACACCATAAAAAGCTGATGCGGAATGGTGCCGTTTGGCTCAAGCCCAACTCCGTTTAAAGCGACATATGAAAAATCGCCAATAATATGCCCGATATCGCCACCGAACGCCAGGCTATATCCGAAAAGCACCCACTGCACGGTAATGACGCCTAAGGATATGAAACTTAGCATAAGAGTTGACAGGATATTTTTTCCACGATCCATGCCGCCATAAAAGAGGGCAAGCCCAGGAACCATCAGCATCACAAGAGCTGAGGAAATAAGCATCCATGCGGTATCAGCGGCTACTATTTTAGCTGGCGCGTCTTCGGCAAACGCCGCATCGGTATTCAAAAGCAATATTGCTGTAAATGCGAACAAATAAACTGATATTTTTTTCATTTCCACCTCCTTAAATTGCACTCTCGCCGCGCTCGCCCGTGCGAATGCGGACAACTTCTTCAATTGGGGAGACAAAAATTTTGCCATCACCAATTTTCCCTGTAGAGGCGGTTTCCGTTATCTTCTCTATAGCTTTCTCGACAAGCTCCTCTTTAAGAACTACCTCGATCTTCACCTTGGGAAGAAAATCGACGGTATACTCCGCTCCCCGATAAAGCTCCGTGTGCCCTTTTTGCCTGCCGAAACCTTTTACTTCGGTTACGGTTATTCCTTGAATTTCCATACTGGTCAAGACTTCCTTGACTGAATCAAGCATGAATGGCTTGATAATGGCCTCCAACTTCTTCATTGGCCGCTCCTTTCAATTACTCAAATTTATTCGTTTAATCTGTCGGCTAAAAGACGAAGGTAAATTTAACGGCGACCTCGGAAGCAGAACCTTCTTTATTTCCATCCCGATCTACAAATGTATCTTCATCGGAGCTAGTATAGCGATACTCCGCAAGAACGCCAAAGCCATCGGCAATCGCGTAACTTGGGCTTATTGTAATAGCGCTCCGTGTTTCTTCAATGCCATTGCCCAAACGTGCGCCATCTTCATCATGGAACTGGTCATAACGCAGGGTAAGGGCTATTTTGTCCGTAAAGGAATAGTTGGCCATTACCAGGAACGCCGTCCACTTCGCGTCGTCTCCAGGAGTTACGGCAGACATGTTCTCATACGTACCTGCATTCAACTCTCCGCCGATTACCAGGTTTGCGATTGCAGTTATCGTAAAGTCAATATCCACAACTGAAAGATTCGATGTCTTCGCTCCGCCAGCGTCAGTTCCTTCTTCGCCCGTTATGCCTGACACACCAAAGTTGACCCCTTCAACAGGTGTAACACCAAAACGTCCGCCAAAGGTTTTATCCTTATTGTCGTCTGAGATAAGATCCCATCCGTTAACGGCATACACGGCAAAATCGAACATCCCAAAACCACCGGAAACCATTGCGCCTGTAAGGTTTGTCGGCAGACCATAGTCGAACACCATGGAATGGGAGTATTGATACATATCGTTAGGATCCAAAAGCTCAAAACCAATAGGAGCGTTGAACTTACCGAACGTTAACTTAAGATCAGCAGGCAGGTTAACCCAGATGTAACCTTGTTCGAGAATATCATCGGTTGTTAAATTCTCGCCCGTATTTACATATTGAATGTCCATTCGCAGGCCACCTGCGCTATTTATCGTTTTTTCAACGTCCAACTCCACCTGGTCCAAGGCGAATGTATTGCTGTCGGTTAGCTCATTACTGTAGTAGGACGTATCCACAAAACCGGAAAATGTAACATCTTCAATAACTACACTAGCCGCTTCAGAATTTGCTGGAAGGGCAAAAGGCGCAATTGCCAAAGCCAATGCCAGAGCCGAAGAACTGGTGGCGCTAAAAATTCTGCTAACTGTTTTTTTAAATTTCATCGTTTAAACTTGCCTCATTTACATTGTTAAGTAAAAAATAGATTTAACTTCTCCTCACCTTTACTACGCCGCAGGGTTATCCCAGCGGCGCGAGTTTCATTTTTATCCTTTCAGGAAGTTTCACAAATATCTCAATTAGCCCTTTTATGCCGATGGAAGAAATGATGTTGTACATCATCGCAAAATAGGCGATTACCATCAGGCTTCCAAAAAAGGCCGCGAAAATCATCTCTATCTGAAAATCAGGGTTGCCAGGATAGATGGTTCTTCTTAACATGCCGTCCATTCCTGCAAAACCCATCGACACGGCCATACCTACACCGCCCACGAGATGCGCCCAGAAGTGGAAGTTGGTAAGCTTGTCGCTTTTCAATTTCAAATTGTTGGTAAGCATTGGGAACAGAGCGTACATGGCCGCGTAAAGAGTCATGCCAAGACCAACTAAAAGTTGCATATGCGCATGTGCGCCTATAACCCACTGGGTGTTATGCAAAATCCTGTTCATTCCAAGATCGGCCTGTATGATGCCAGCCGGTACTCCCAGCGAGAAACCTAGGATGCCACCCAAAAGGAATTTTAACGGAGGCGTCATTTTTATCGGCCTCGCTTTCCAGATGGTCATCAGCGTAACAAAGACCGCTATTCCAGATGTAACAAGCTCAAACGCCGTTACCATTTCGCCTGAAATAATTTTCATAACGTTATGCTGGCCCTGGTCTGCAAGCAGATGATGGCTCCATACGTTCCACGAAACTACAAGCTCCACAAGCAGAGCCGCACGGGCGACGTTTGCCATATAGAGTTTTTGCCCTGTAATAAGGGTGGCAAGCAGATACCATGTTCCGGCAACGTAAATCAACACAAGGCCATCAGCGATAAGGTCTAATCCCCACCAGTAGATGTTCTTGTAAATAAGCGCGTCAAACCAGCCCGGATCTATACTGGTGCCGTTAATCGTATTGAACGCATGATACAGAAACACAAAAGAGACTCCGGCAAGCACGAGTGCATCCAGAACGGTGTCTATGGTGCCTCTAAAAATAGCGACAATAGGAAGAGGCATTATCGGCTCTTCTTCTTGCCGGCCCCTCATCTTTTTATAAAGGTTCGTAAATCCATCTATTCCCAAAGCGGATTTTAAAAGCGGCCACATCGGCTTTTGCTCATCACGCTGATGGAAGACGGTTGCAAAAATGTTGTAGGCGAAAACAAAAACTCCCGCCATAAGAATGATGTTGCCCAGCGCGAAAGTCGCCAAACCGTAAGGCGAAAACTCTTCTGAAACCGGCAGGGGCCAGTAGTTTGTATAAAGAGCCGCATAACGGAAAACAAAACCGGAGAGCCACACAAGCGCAACGCCGCCTGTTACCAACACCCATGTAAGCTCGGCGAGTTTTTGGCTATAGATACTTTTGTTCAACAGCGTAGGGACAAGAAAATAAAACGCCCCGAACACCAGCATAAAACTGCTTCCAAATATTCCAACCATCGGATGGGCGCCCATGATTGCGTAATAATGATCTGCCGGTATCATGTCGAAGGTGATCTGGTTGCTCCGCATTATCATGCCTTCTGTTATGCATAGGCCATAAAAGAGAAGGGAGATGACGACGAACCTTAGCGACACCCTCTGTAACGGATTTAAAGTGGATACATCTAACATAACTTTTCCTTATAAATTCCAAAAATAGTTTTTTTGTTTGTTAGCTTTGGCTATTAATGCTTGCAACAGCTACCTCTGGTTTAACCACGATGGCATTGGGAACGAACATCTCACCGCCTCTGGGGCCGGAATATTCTGTGGATCGTATGGAATAAGTGTCTGGTTTATCAAATTTCCAGACGATATCGTTTCTACTGCCGGGCACGACCTGCATCTGGAACACCATGGTTCCATCACCCCTGAAAAGCCCGAAACCGTAACTCACGTCGTGCGACTCAAGCTCGAACCGGACCATATCTCCTTCTTTTATCGTCATACCTTCCTCAGGTAGATGAAACTCATAATCGGCAACCGCAATTCTGTATTCCTTGTCAACCTTGATGCTGTCACGGGTTAAGTCCCAGCCGACCCACGGGATAACGTTAAAAGTCATGACATGAACGCCTACTCCGACAAAAATCAAAAACCCCATCCATCCGTAGAAGGGAACCTTGAATTTTGGCTGAACTCTATGGGCTCTAGTAATCGAGAATGCGAACATTCCAAGCATAGAGAAAACAATCATCGTGTAGATAACAAACACAACTTTCATAAGACCTAAAACATCGCTCGATTCAATCATTGCTTACTCCCCTTATTCTGAATTCACCTACTAATCCATTCCTTTAATACAATTGTTGTGCCATTCAAAATAGTCATTAGAAATCAAATAGATATAGGCTAGAAGAGTATTTCAAATAACCAAACTGACATAACTGACACAACGGTTTTGTCAGTTATGTGCTATTATTGTCAAAACAGACAGGATAGAAAAAGGAACCGTTTGGAAGATATGTCTCAAGAAACAAATTACCTCGATTTTCTCGTTCAAACGGAAAAAATGCTTCGTTCGACAGGAAACAGCTTATCGAAAATAAATATGGTTCTATTGATGCTTCTCGACTATTTCCGCACAGGCATAAGGAACCCGGTTTTGCTTGTGCGAGACAACGTGAACAACCGCTATAATATAGAACTGGCACCAGAGCTTACACAAGACGAGCGGACAAAAGCCAATGAATCGCTTGCCAGCATCACCTCTAAATATCCCAGAAGGTTCGCTTACGAGCAGGTTCTTTTTGCAAAAGAGGCTAAAAGTGTACCTATCACGCTTCCCGAAGATCTTATAGATAACGAAATGGCCTTCGTCTCCATTCCGTTGGGCGGGCAGGAAAAAAGCTCGCAAACAGGCATTTTGATTGCCTATATTAGCGCAGACAACCGACTTGCAGAACATGTAAAACTTCTAAAGGCTTTGGCCGGATATCTTGGATTTTTCTTAAACTCCACCACTCCAGTTTCGAGCCGCATATATGAAGAACCACTGCAAGATACCTTCCCGATGGTGGTAGAAGGCATAGTTGGCGAAAGTCCTGCTATAAAACAGGTTGGTGAAATAATCAAAACCGTGGCTTCCAGCAGAGCCAGCGTATTTATACGGGGAGAAAGCGGCACGGGAAAAGAACTTATAGCAAAAAATATTCATAACTGCAGTTTACGAAGCCGCGCCCCTTTTATATCTTTAAACTGCGCCGCCGTTTCTGAAAACCTGTTATTAAACGAGCTTTTCGGACACGAAAAAGGAGCCTTCACAGGTGCCACTGCCGTAACAAAAGGCCGCTTTGAAGTTGCAAATGGCGGCACACTTTTCCTGGACGAAATTGGCGAAGTGTCGCTTAACTTTCAGGCAAAACTTTTACGCGTATTGCAAGAGGGTGAATTCGAGCGTTTAGGCTCCAATAAAACAATAAAGGTAGACGTGCGGATAGTGTGCGCCACAAACGCAGACATTGAAAGCCTGGTGCGCAAGCGTATGTTCCGCGAAGATTTATATTACAGGCTCAACGTTCTTCCCATTTGGGCACCATCACTTGTAGACAGGCAGGAAGACATTCCCCTGCTTGCAAGATATTTTCTTATGAAACTCAACGAAGAATATGGCAAAACAATTGTCATAATGGACGATCAATTACACCTTCTGCAAGAGCTTAACTGGCCCGGCAATGTGCGTGAGCTGGAAAACTTTATGCATCGCGCATTTTTAATGGAAAATAACGGTTTGATAAATATCGAAGGCGCTCTTAAAACCATGCGCCCCATAGGAACCGTTAATCCCCCAAGCTCAGGAAAAGCGGCATTGCCAAAGCCCAATAAGTTAGAACGGACAAAACCAAAAATAGAAGTGGAAGAAAAACTGGCGATAGAATCGGCATTAAGTGAATCTAAAGGAATTCAGGTAAAAGCGGCTCAAATTCTGGGCATTTCACTTCGCCAGCTAAGATACAGAATAACGAAATACGATATCGCCGTGAGAAGAATAAGGGCATAAGATATCACCGCAACATAAATTATATATTACACTTTTTGATTCAATAGATTCTTGTGAGAAATAAACGAACAATAACTACCTTATTACCTTTTCTGGCATGGCTCCCATGTGTTGACCGGGGAGCGGTTAAGGCAGATTTTTTAGCCGGACTAACCAACGCCATAGTAGCTCTACCGCAAGGGGTTGCTTTTGCCATGATCGCCGGCCTCCCGCCGGTTTATGGCCTCTATACGGCTATTATTCCACCTATCATTGCCGGGCTTTTCGGTTCGTCGTTCCATATGATTTCCGGCCCTACCACGGCCTTATCGATAGTTATTTTTTCCACCATCTCTCCATATGCGCATCCTGGAAGTGCGGAGTTTGTTTCTCTTGCGCTAACGCTAACCTTTCTTGCCGGGTTAATTCAATTCGGTTTAGGGCTTGCGCGTATGGGCGCCCTGGTTAATTTTATATCTCACTCGGTAATAGTAGGTTTTACAGCCGGAGCCGCAATACTTATCGCCACGAGCCAGATTAAAAACGTCCTCGGCATATCTGTTCCGTCTGGCGCTTCCTTTTTGCATACATGGATAGACGTTGGGAAGAATATAGGGGCAACCAACCCTGCTGTTCTAACAACGGCGATTGTTACTCTACTTACAGTAGTTCTTTTAAAACGTTACCGGCCCAAGTGGCCCGGCATGTTGTTGGCCACATTCGCAGGTGGTTTAGTGGCGGCGATATTAGGTGCCGAGGCGCATGGCATCAAGTTACTGGGGCCGCTTCCGGCGTCACTGCCACCACTATCTATGCCAGATTTTTCCGCAGTGTCAATTCGTGAAATGACCTCCGGAGCTTTGGCTATAGCGATGCTTGGGCTTATTGCGGCGGTGGCTATTGCCCGCTCAATCGCTACGACGTCTCGCCAGCGAATAGACGGCAACCAGGAATTTATAGGCCAGGGGCTGGCTAATATAGTCGGTAGTTTTTTTTCATGTTACGCCGCGTCAGGTTCATTCACCAGAAGCGGCCTCAACTACACATCTGGCGCAAAAACTCCTTTATCTGCGGTTTTCTCAGCAATATCGTTGGCGATAATATTGCTGGTGGTCGCTCCTCTCACAGCTTATTTACCTATTCCTGCTATGGGCGGAATCGTTTTGCTGGTTGCTTATAACCTCGTAGACGTTCACCACATCAGGATGATACTAAAAACAAGCCCGGCCGAAGCGGCTGTTTTGAGCGTCACTTTTTTTTCCACTCTTTTTGTAGAGCTGGAATTTGCCATCTATGTGGGCATAATACTTTCACTAATTTTGTATCTTAACCAAACGTCCAAACCTAGCATAGTAAGCCGGGTTCCACACCCTACGGATAAGGGCCGCTCTTTTTATACCGATCCTGATTTTCCCGAATGTCCGCAATTAAAAATTATTCGTATTGACGGGTCAATTTACTTCGGGTCGGTAGATCATGTTGAAGAAGTTCTGCAACGGATTGATGAAGAGGACCCTGGGCAAGTAAACGTACTTATTCTCTGTAGCGGCATAAATTTTATCGACGTAACCGGTGCCGAAGCGCTGGCGCACGAAGCAAAACGGCGCAGAGAAAAAGGCGGGGGCCTCTTCCTGTACGGTGTTAAAGATGCCGTAATCAGAATTTTGCGCAGAGGTGGCTATTTAGCCCGAATAGGCAGAGAAAACATTTTCTGCTCAAAAGATGAAGCGATAAGATCTATCACGGAACAGCTTAACAAATCTATCTGCACCCGGTGCGGAGAGCGTATTTTTGTTGAGTGCGACAACTTCCCTAAGGATGACGACGTTGTTGTAGAGACGTTTCATCTAAAAGCCCCGGAAGACCCTCAAGCAGACGATTTTATCTGCGGGTCGCGTCAATAATTCTTTTCTCTTGGAATATTTTTCAGATATTTACCTTTATAACTTTTTGAAGTTATTTAATAATAAAGCGACACACAACATCCTAGGCTAGGTAAAACCCAAATGCACAACAAGGGGCGCAAGGCGTTAACCTTATTTGACGATTACTACGAAATGATTTCGGACAGGGTTCGTATGGATGCCTATCGCAGGGCTATTTTCGAAACTGTCAAAAAAGGCGATATCGTTATCGACATGGGGGCGGGGCTTGGTATCCTTACCTTCTTTGCACTTCAGGCAGGTGCCTCAAAAGTGTATGCCATAGAGATGCGAGACAGCATACATTTAGCAAAGCGTATAGCGGAGAAAAACGGATACTCCAGCAAAATAGTTTTCCTCAACAAAAACTCCAAAAACGTAACCCTACTCGAAAAGGCCGACGTCCTGATTTCAGAAACGCTTGGTAGCTTTGCGATAGAAGAAAACACGATTGAATATACGATAGACGCAAGAGAGCGCCTTTTAAAAGAAGGCGGACGCATGATACCGGAAAAGCTAAAAATGTTTCTTGCGCCTGTGGAGGTGCCGTTTATACGTGAAAAGATGGAAAGATGGAAAGACGTTTACGGTGTAGACTTCTC